>Ga0256844_10000050_pt1 | contig 45840 bp, 36 predicted proteins | sample MusselsmetaG_FD_189100 | JGI IMG/M metagenome (GOLD analysis project Ga0256844, IMG submission 189100) | Mussel associated microbial communities from hydrothermal vent at the East Pacific Rise, Pacific Ocean - Mussels | ecosystem: Host-associated > Mollusca > Shell > Unclassified ... | reverse complement strand
TCACTTCTGGCTTATTTTTAACAAATCGATCATAGGCCGCATAGCCATCGGTTAACAATGTCCCTTTAAAGCCTTTGAGTTGCTGCTCCACGTGAGCCGTTCCCCGACTGGATGACCAGGTAAAGACCACCTCATCATTCTCGCCATAGATAGGCCAGAACCAGGTGGATTTCATTTTTCCTTTTTGTTTTCTACCCGCTTTAATCGGTGTTTCATCCATTGCCAGTACTTTGCTTTGCAACACTTGCTGTAACAGGCTGTCTGCAATGGGCTTGAGCAAATTAATGGCTCTTTGTGTCCAGTGGGTTAATGTGGCTCGACTTAACGTAATTCCAGCTTGTTGAAGACGTTGATGTTGACGATACAATGGGATGTGATAAACAAACTTATCAATGAGCATGCCCGCCAGCACACTGACGTCCGCCATACAGCTATCAAAGACAGCGGTGGGTGCAGTCGGTGTTGACAGGGTTTGTGTGGCTTTATGTTTGACCACGGGACGATGGTATTCTAAGACCACATAACTACCAGGACGTTGGGCTAAACGACGTGTGACCTTCTGATCAATGATTTCATAGTGCTCAGCCTCTTCACCTTGAAGCTCAGGAGCCGGTATCTCTATGATTTCAACAGGCACTTGATCATCAAAACGTAAACCTTGTTCAGTCACACATTCATCAGCACGCTGTTTTGATTTGCGACGCTGATAGGTAATGGTTTCCTGGGGTGTGTTATCTTCAACAGGTTTCGGTGTATCAAACAAAGACGGGTGAGAAGTGTCAGCCGATAATCTTTTTTCAGACTTCTGACCAAACAGTTGTTGCTTAAACCAGTCCAGTTGCTGTTTTAATTGTTGATTATCACTTTGCAATTGAGCCATGTTCGCCTGCAGTGAGGCGATAATTTTATCTTGTGACTGGGATGGCTCTGCGCTTGAGTTCATGAGCTGAATTATACCATAGAACAAGGAGTTAAAGTGATTTCAGGGCAATTTAAAACGTTTATATTGACGTGTTTTTTTCGCTTCAATGCCTTCCAGAATCATTTTGAGCCGAGTGCCGTCAATAACGACTTTATCCTGTGGAGCCTTGCCTGTATTAAATTGTCCTTGCTCCAGTCGTTTGCTCCAGATACAGTAACCACTGCGGTCAAAATAAAGTATTTTAGTTTGTGTTTTTTTACGGTTGATAAAAACAAAGTAATTGCCACTGAGCGGATTTTCTTTGAGCTTTTGTCTAACCAGAGCAGATAAACCCGTGTAGGATTTTCTCATGTCAGTGGGCTCAGTATAAAGCCAGATTTTAACGGAAGGCTCACTGAACCACATCAGGATTGTCTCATGCGTAAAGTGATACCGTTACCCAATGATAATTCAATGTCCCATTGTTGTTCAGGCTCTGGATGACTTAATGAATCAACAGGTAGCTCAATAAAAGGTTGTGGCAGCTGTGGTTCAGGGGATTCATCTGTTCTTAGCTTTTTCTGCCATTTATGAAAAGTACTCATGGCTAATCCATGTTGGTGACAAAACTGAGCTTGAGTCAGGCTGCTGGATTTCCAATGGTTTATTTTCTCTTGCCAGTATTCTGCTTTGCGGTGGATCACTTTACGATGTGGGGTATTCATAATAGCCTCCTGGCTACTTAATTTCAGGAGGCTTAAGAATATTTTATTCAGGGAGGCCTTGGAAGAACGTCGGGGAATGATCGCTTACGTCTATCCGCTTATTCCCTCTATACTCTGTAAAATATCTGACAAGTCAGCGACTAAAGGGCCAGGCTGTTTTAAATTTACAATAGATTGTTTTTAAACTTCTACTTCTTGCAATTGCTCCAACTCAGCAAAAACCAGCGGTAATAATTGTTTTATTTCATTTAAAGATATATTTTCAATGTGATTCTCACGTGCCCTTTTTTCAATTTCTTTAAAACGTATGGCCAGTGGTATTACCCCCATCGCAAAATTAGTTGACTTGAGACTATGTGCTCGAATCATGATCAATTGACTATTCTTTGCCTTTAATCCCTGTTCAAGTTCCTGTAATAATTTGGGTGATTCCAATAGGTAATGGTGAATCATTTTATTCAGAATGCTAGGGGAGTCTTTTTGTTGTAGTTCACGCAATTGTGCGATTGTGGCACTATCAACTAGTGACTGTAGGGCAACTGTTTGTTGCCCTGCAATTTCATTGCTGTCGGTTTGAAGCTGAGTTGACTGATGTTGTTGCTCTTCAGGTAGCCAGGTTTTCAGTGCTAGCAATAAATCGCTTAAGGAAAACGGTTTACTAATATAATCATTGATCCCGGCATCGAGGCATTGTTGTTTAACACCGGTCAGAGCATGAGCAGTCAGGGCAATAATAGGTATGGGTGATTTGTGCTGTATTTTTTCCTGTTCACGAATTCGTTTGCTGGCACTGATACCATCCATTACCGGCATGCTATAATCCATAAAGAGCAAATCAAAATGTTCTTTAAAGACTCGATCTAATGCTTTCTGGCCATTATCAACAACAGTTACTTTACAACCAAAATATTCCAGGCTGCCAATGGCAACATCCTGATTAACAATATTATCTTCAGCCAGGAGAATATGGGCTGAAAATTTAATAGATGACACTTCACTGTCAATATTTTGAGTATTTTTCTGATTGAGTTCATTCTCACTGGCTTTATTGAGTAAGACTGTAAACCAGAATGTAGAACCACTGCCTGGTTTTGATATTACTCCGATTTCACCCTGCATTGCTGCACATAATTTTTGTGCAATCGCAAGGCCTAGTCCTGTTCCTGACTCCATATTGCCCAGTTCATTATGCGCTTGATAAAAAGGTTTAAATAAGTGTTTTTGTTTTTCAATAGAAATGCCCATACCATCATCTTTCACTTCAAAATACAGTAATATTTGTTTATCTGAAGTCATTTTGTTTTTACAATAAATATGGATATTTCCTTGTCTGGAAAATTTTATCGCATTACCTAATAAATTGTAGAGTATCTGGTTTAGGCGATTGGCATCCCCACGGACAGCCTTGGGGAATTCTTTATCAATCGAGATGACTAATTTAATTTGCGCATTGCGGATTCGTTCAGAAAATAAATTTTCTAACTCTCTAATAAGATCTGTAGGGCAGAAAACGTCCTGTTCAATAGTTATTTTATTCGCTTCAATTTTAGAAAAATCAAGAATATCATTGATAATGGTTAATAGTGTTTTTCCTGAATGCTGAATCACTTCTATGTATCTTCTTTGTTTTTCCCCCAATGGTGTTTGTAAAACCAGATTAGCCATACCCAGGACACCATTCATTGGTGTTCTGATCTCATGACTCATCGATGCTAAAAAATTAGATTTTGCCAGACTTGCTTTTTTTACCTCTTTATTGGCTTTTTCAAGATCGGTTAAGCTCTGAGCAAGTTGTTTATTACGCTTAAAAATGAGCTCCAGCATGTGATTAAAGCCATCAGTGAGTACACCTAATTCATCATTACTGTATTTAATAGCACGATAAGTATAATTTTGATCGTTCGATACAGCCTGAATGGTTGCGGCCAGGGAATTAATGGGATTGGTAATATATTGCTGCATCCAGCGTATGAGAAGATAACCCAGAAAAGAAGCGATAATAAGCACAAAAAAAGTAATCAGTAAAAATTTAACTAAAGCACCTTTAAGTTGTGAAATATCAGTATGAATATCAATGTAACCAATTAATTTATGGTCAATATATATGGGCTGAAAAAAACTTATATAATCTTTATAGATTATATAAGAATCATCACCTGTTTTTTCACTGCTGGAAAATACTTGTTTGTGCTCATTAATATCAATTTTTGATAGCAATGGCTGGTGTGATTCTCGTGAACTATAGTAGTGTACAAAATCTTTGCCATCCGGTTTAGTAATTTCGACAGAAATAATTTTTGGTATTTCAGCTAAGGATAAAAGAATTTCACTGCCGGTGACTTTATCATTAAAAATTAAGGCGGCCTGTATATTAACGCTGGTAATTTTTGCAATGGCTGCAGAAGCTTTTATCTGATTGGACTGGTTAATTGAATATTGACTAAAAACCAGCACTATAGAAGCCAGTATAACAACAGAGATACTGGTGATCATACTAATGGCAATAATTTTTTGTCTGATAGGCAAAGAACGAAGGTATTTATTCATGTTCTATAATTTAGTATCTGACCGTTACAAAGCAACGATAGTACTGCTCCAGTATTTCGTTATGATTTTATTGTTGCCAAACGTATTAATTTTGAGCTTACACTCAGATGATTTTTTTTGATATTATCCAGATTGATTTCAATTTGAATACGTTTGTAATTATGTTTTAAATTGATCATGCCTCCACGAGCTAAAAAATCAAGACTTTCACCAACCAGAAGAATGTCCTTTGTTTTTAAGTATTTCAAAAGATTAATATGTTGATCCTCAACTGAACTGTCAATAAATAAAATATGGCAACTTTGAGCATCAAGTTTATTGTCTACTTCATTAATAATAATTTTTTTGCCATGAATTATTTCATCTTTAGTGATAGCACGTAAATTATGAGCTATTTTTGAATTACCAATGGTACAAATTTTTAAGTTAGCTTGATTTTGTTTATAAGAGCTATCAGGCCAATAAACAAATGCAGCAAAATTATAAATATAAACGGATTTTAATTCATCAATATTAATGCTTTTATTGGCACATAGAACCGCTGGTGTGGACAGAAATGTCAGCACCTGAAGCAATAAAAATAGAGTTAAAAAATGTATTATAGACAGTGGAATGTCTGATAATGACTTTTTTATTGATGTTGGATGAATATTCATAAGGCTAAATAATTAATAATTCCATACGGCTTTAATAAAAAAGCCTCTGGGTATTTCCGTGTGTTTTAATATATTTAGCTCTTCATTAAATTCAGCATGACTCGAATTAAATAAATTCTGGCCCACTAGTGATAAATCAAGATTTTTGTTAATATGCCATCCAATTCGGGCATCCATAGTCCAGTATTGAGGTATTTTTTCGGTCGCTACTTTAATATCATCAACGTAACGTATCCATAGGTCGGTTTCCCAATTATAGTCAGGATCATAACCAAAGCGCAGGCTTAATTGATGTTTTGGGTTTTGCTTTTCTGGAGTTTGTACCGCTGTATCTGTTGTACCATTGACTTCATTGTAATCCATTTGAAGAAAGCTATAAGCCAGCTGCAAGCGTATTTGGTCACTCAGTCGCCAGTCTGCGGAAACTTCAGTACCCCAGGTTGTGGCTTCGGCTAGATTATCAAAGTCATAGTATTTTTCCAGATAATTAGGATAATTTGAAAAATCTAAAGGGCCTTCCTCAAAAGTGCGTAAGTCTGAATAGTCATTGTAAAAACCACTAATATCCAGAGAAAGTTGTTGACCGAACTGTATCCGATAACCAATTTCATAGGCCAGTAAACGTTCACTCTGTTGATTGGGGTTGCTTCTACCCGTGATCAATACCGGTAATGGGATAAATGGATTTCTGCTGGCAGGTATGGCTTCACTACCTCCCTGACCTGAGGTTTCTATTCGAGAGGGTATGCGGGATGCTTTGGAAATGGATAACCAGATAGATTGTTTTTCCTCAGGTTGCCATAATAGTCGGGCAGAAGGTTGTATTTCCATTCCAGTATATTCATTATGCTCGAACTTACTGCCGATAGTAAAATACAAATGTTCATTAAGCCTGATTTGGTCCTGAATGAAAGCACTATAAATTTCATGAGTTAATTTTTCAGGCATCACATAGGTGCGGTCATTATTGCCCTGAATATTATCCCGGACAATATTATAACCCAGTCCCAGGGATAGTTCATGAGCACCTATGATGGGTAGTTGATACTGAAAATCGATATCAAAAGTCTGGCGTTTATCATGCATTTCCTCACGTTTCTGGTAGTCGTAATACATTTGTAAAATACTTTGTGTTGAATCACTGCTGTTATGGCTCCAACGGGCTAAAATATTACCACCTTCATCATCAAAGGTTTCTTTCGTGGCATGGCTGCCAAGTAACAAATCTGTATACAGACTTGTCTGACTTGCTTCATTACGATAAATATCACCTTGCAGTGTAATATTATCATTACTGCTTAATAAGCCATCCAGGTGGAAACCCAGTCTGTTATCCCGCCAGTCGTCATTAGCTTTAGCTTCATCACTATCATTAAATTTGTTATTTTTGCGGCTTTTTGCATAGATACGATAAGCAATATTTTCTTTACTGGCATTACCATAACGTACGCCGACGTTCATACTTTCAGGATCTCCCAGTGCAACACTGGCCAGCGTACCATGAGTATCTTCTGCAGAACGACTGATAATATTGATAACGCCGTTAACAGCATTGGAACCCCAGGCGCTGGCCCCTGGACCACGGATTACTTCAATGCGCTCAATATCTTCCATCATAGTATCCTGTACATTCCAGTAAACACCAGAATACAGGGGCGTGTATACCGTACGGCCATCCATTAATACCAATAATTTGTTGGCAAAACGACCATTGCCGCCGCGGGCACTGATAGCCCAATGACTGGCATCAATGCGAGCCACATTTAAGCCCGGTACCATGCGTAATAATTCGGGTATGCTATTCACGGTGGAACGACGTATGTCATCGCGGGTAATGACAAAAACGGCTGCCGGGATACTTTCAACTGACTGAGGTTTTTTGGTGGCAATAGAAACTTCAATATTGGCCAGTTGTTCAAGACTCATGGCTTTCAGATTTTGAATGTCTTCATGTTCTGCATTGGAAAGATGCTGAGCAAAAATAAGTGAAGGATTTGTCAATAATAGTGCTACAATGAGTGGGTAACGACTGGCTATGTTTTTTAGCATGAATGAATGCCCTCTATGGGTTCAATAATAATAGATGCTAGTCAGGCATCGAAACATAAAATAGTAAAAACCGTTAGCAGAAAATCACCTGACTCGAACGGTCATGTGTTTCTCTATAGCGCAATATAAGTAAATTATAATGTGCTATAATATGGTATTCACCCTAATTTGTAAAGTTAGATTATTTATGCCCAAATATTTAATTTTAAAGAATATTCGTCTGCAATATATTAAGGATAATAGTAGCGATCGGCTTCCTGAAAATCTCTCAACCTATATAGCTGCATTGTGCTGTAGCGATGATTTTAATCTTGGATTGGAAGATTATATTCATTTTCAACCGGATATTATTATTGTTGATATACAGGAATATTTTTCTAACTGCCTTGATATTGTTTATGCCATAAAAGCACAAAACCCTGAACAGATAATCTTAATCAGTACGACCTTTTCAGAACCAGAATTATTAACTCACGCTGTTGAAGCCGGGATCGATGACTATGTTTTGAGACCCTTGGAACTGCAGAATGTGCTTGATAAACTCACCTTTGTTACCAATAATTTGCTGAGCAAAAAAAATTTCAAACAACAGTTTGACTATTTGCAAATCATGATGGACTCCAATCCTAATATGATTTTTATGGTGACTAAAACTGATGTGGTGCATGTAAATAAAACATTACAGAAATTTGTTGGCTATAAGCCTGCTCAAAGCAGTAGCTTTAATGACTTCTGTATGTTTAATTACTTTCAAAGTATTGATGATCGTTTAGATGTTATTCACTCAAGAGAAGCGCTTATTCAGTATTTTATTGATTATGCTGAGCAGCAACATATTGTTCATTTTCATCCTCTGAATAAAGACCGCTCTTCAGGCGATAAAAATACCTTCGTTATTTCGATGACCCATCAGCAGAATACTGATTATTATATTTTCTCTCTGGCTGATATTTCAGTATTGGCTAACCGCTGCCATCAATTGGAACAATCTGCAGGTAAAGATAAATTAACCGGTATCGATAATCGGGAAACCTATGAATTCGTTATTGAGCGATATATTGATCGCAGTAAAATCAATAATGAACCTTTTGTTCTTATCTTTTTTGATATTGATCATTTTAAAAGCATCAATGATCACTATGGTCATGACGTAGGTGATCAGGTTTTAATTACACTGACAAAAACAATTACTAAAAATATCAGACGTAGAGATTTTTTTGCTCGCTGGGGTGGCGAAGAATTTATTATTCTTCTAAGAGGGAGTACTTTAAAAGATGGTATTAAAACTGCTGAATGTTTACGCCAGAGTATTTCTGAACTTACTTTTGAGCAAGTCAAGCATATTACCTGCAGCTTTTCAGTGGTTAAGTATACGACGGTAGATACTGCAGATAGTCTGTTAAAACGGGCCGATATTGTTTTGTACCGAGCTAAGGCCAGTGGTCGTAATTGTGTGCGTATTTATGAAATTGAGCAATCATTAAATAAAAATAATGGTATTGAAAATGTCCTGTGGGATAAACGCTCCGGGATTAATTCTAATCCCTTAATATTGATAGCAGACGATGATTATATGCAGCGTGTACCGATGCGTTCGGCACTGGAATTATTTAAGTTTCAGGTTGAAGAAGCAGAAAATGGCAAACAAACTGTTGAAATGTTTAAACAGTTTCATCCTGATCTGATTATTCTTGATGTACTCATGCCGGAAATGGATGGTTTTGAAGCCTGTCGGCAAATTCGTCAAACAGAATACGGCCGCTACCTGCCTATTCTTATGTTAACGGGTCTGGATGATGTGGACTCAATCAACCAGGCTTATAATGATGGTGCGACTGATTTTATCACTAAGCCGGTTAACTGGACTCTACTCAGTCATAAGATTCGTTATTTATTGCGTACGGCTGAAATAGCAAAAAATCTGCTTGAACGGGAAATAGAATTATTAGAAACCCAGCATGATATTATTGACCGACTTGCTAAGGCGGCTGAATACCGTGATTCTGACACGGGCTATCATATTGCCCGCATGAGCCAGTATTCGTATGAATTAGCCAAGGCCATTGGCCTGAATGAAGACGTATGTGAAATTTTGCTTAAGGCTTCTCCCCTACATGATGTCGGTAAGCTGGGAATTTCTGATCATATTCTGTTAAAGAAAGGAAAGCTGGAAGCGAATGAATTTGAAATCATTAAAACACATGCATCAATTGGTGCTGAGTTATTATCTAAAAGTCGTTCACCACTGATGGAAGCAGCGCATATTATTGCTTTGACACATCATGAAAAATGGGATGGCAGTGGCTATCCGAATCAGCTTAAAGGTGAAAATATTCATATATTTGGTCGAATTTGTGCCATTACCGATGTATTTGATGCGCTGACCAGTGAACGTCCTTATAAAAAAGCCTGGACTATTCAAACTGCACTTGAACGCATTAAAGAAGATGCGGGCAGCCATTTTGACCCTCATCTGGTAGACGTTTTTATCGGTATTTCTGAACGTATTATTGAAATCAATCATAGCGTCCATTCCTGAGGCTAAAATAGAGGATGAATTATGTGGGTGAATCATTGTTGTGAGTCGTTTTCGATGCTTGATATCTGTCTCCATGCTAGGTATAGTTTGCATTCCATTTTTTCTAATCGGGAAATCCCCAGGTACTAATGTTTAAACCTTTATCACTTTTTTTGGGCTATCGTTATACCCGGGCAAAGCGTCGTAACCAGTTTATCTCTTTTATTACCCTCAGCTCCTTTACGGGTATAGCCATCGGTGTATGGGCACTCATTACCGTGCTTTCGGTTATGAATGGCTTTCAGGCAGAAATTCGGGAACGGATTTTAGGCATGGCATCCCATGCAACTATTAGCAGCGTGAATGGTAAGCTGAAAAACTGGTCTCAGGTGGATCAGTTCGTTGAACAACAGCCTCATGTAGTGGCTTCAGCACCCTATATTTTAAAAGAGGCGATGCTGACCAATGCTGCAAATGTACATGGCGCACTGATACGGGGAGTTGTTCCTGAGCAGGAAAAAAGTGTTTCACAAGTCTATCAGCATATGTACCAGGGCAGCTATAAAGCACTGGAATCCAGGCGTTTTGGCATTATTTTAGGACGTTATCTGGCGCGCTCTATTGGCGCCACTATTGGGTCTAAGGTGACTATGGTGACACCCTCTACTAATGTTACTCCCGCCGGGATCGTTCCCCGTTTAAAGCGCTTTACTGTGGTGGGTATTTTTGAAGTGGGCCATAATCAATACGATAGTAATATGGCTTTGATAAATATGCGTGATGCACAAATTTTATTTAAGATGAAAAAACAGGTCACTGGGTTGCGTCTGAAGTTTGATGAACTCTATGACGCACCTCGTATAAGTCGTGAAATAGAGAGTAAAATTGACGGCTACCATCGAGTGGTCGACTGGACTCAGCAGCATGCAAATTTATTTCGAGCAATCAAAATAGAAAAAACCATGATGATGATTATTCTATCGTTAATCATTGCTGTTGCCGCTTTTAATATTGTTTCTACTCTGGTTATTGTGGTCAATGATAAACAGGCTGATATTGCTATATTAAGGACTCTGGGTGCTAGCCCAGGGATGATTATGCGTGTTTTTATTTCACAGGGTATGGTCATCGGCATTGTCGGGACTTTGCTGGGTGTGGTCAGTGGTGTATTGACTGCGCAGAATATTGAGACTATTGTACCAGCCCTGGAAAGTGTTCTGGGGTTTAAGTTTTTAGCACCGGAAGTTTATCTGATTAGTGATTTACCCTCCGAGATGAAATGGTCTGATGTAATGACCACAGGCATTATTTCTTTTAGTTTAACAATATTAGCGACTATTTACCCCGCGTGGCGTGCATCGAGAGTTCAGCCAGCGGAGGCATTACGTTATGAATGATATTATTATTGATTGTCAAAATCTGACTCAGTATTTTGATGATGGAGATACCCGGGTAGATATCTTTCATAAAGTGAATTTGCAGATTCATCAGGGGGAACGCCTGGCTATTATTGGTGCCTCCGGTTCAGGTAAAAGTACTTTATTGTATATGATGGGTGGGCTGGATAAAATTAAAGCCGGTAAATTGCTGATTAATGGTCATGACATTAGTAAGCTCAGTGCTAAAAAACTGGGTTTGCTGCGTAATCAAAGCCTGGGTTTTGTTTATCAGTTTCACCATTTATTGCATGAATTCACGGCTCTGGAAAATGTGGCAATGCCACTTTTGATACGAGGTGATAGTGTTGCTCAGGCCACTGAGAAAGCACTTCACTTACTGGAACAAGTAGGTTTAAGTCAACGCCTTAAACATAAGCCAGGCGAATTGTCTGGTGGTGAACGCCAGCGCGCTGCTATTGCCCGGGCGCTAGTGACTGAGCCTCAGTGTTTATTAGCGGATGAACCAACAGGCAATCTGGATAACACCACTGCACGACAGGTCTATGATTTATTGATTAAGCTAAATGAAGAAATGAATATTAGTCTGGTGTTAGTGACCCATGATGAAAAGCTGGCAGCGCGTATGGACAAGGTGCTGCAATTATCAGACGGACGACTCCATTCTGTAATTGCTAACGTTTGAGTAACACCAGCCAACGCCAGATATTTAATAAACCGGCCAGTGCTGCTGCCACATAGGTCAATGCGGCTGCTAACAATACCTGACGCACTGCCAGCAGATCGCGTACAGTGACATAGTTACCGGCTTTTAACAAGGGGAGTGCCTTATTAAAACTGGCATCAAATTCTACTGGCAGACTGATTAAATGTACTACTACTGATGAGCTAATGCTCAATATACCCACCAGAGCGATAATTATCCCTATCATGGGTGAATGGCTTAATACCGTCATGACGGGTGCCAGAAGCATAATGGCTGCGCCGGCTTTTTGTAAGCTCTGTGAGGCGGCTACCATTTTCCCACGTAATATGAGTAACTCATCCTTTTGAAAGTCCTGTATGGCATGACCCACTTCATGAGCTGCAATAGCAATGGCAGTGAGTGATTTACCCTTTAAATTTTCATTGCTTAAACGTACAGTTTTACTTTGTGGATCATAATGATCACCGTGTTCCGTTGGTTCGAGCGTAACCGGCAAGTGGTACTGGTCGATTAAATGCTGTGCTAATTCCCCCCCCGTACCCGGCAGAGCATTGATAGGCTTGCTATAGCGCAGCATAATGCGTTTTACCCACCATTGTGGTAGAAAAAATAAAGCGATCATTATGATGAATAAAATGATATAGAGCATTTAAAAATGTTATCCGGTTTTTATAATGAACTCATTCTATCTAAAAACATAGCATGAGTGAATTTATAATGATGTGCAGATTTAAGTTATCATTATTATTATTGATACAAGCAATTATTTGTGTGATTATTTTACTTAATTTGAGGCTTCTGACATAATTCTTTATCACCTAATATAGGGAATGTAGTACGAATAGAATAATAATCATGGGGAAGGAATTATTATCAAATATTATTCAGCTCTTTTTTTTCTTTTATTGCCAGTAAGCGCACTTGCTCAGCAGCAAACTGAGGTAATAGATCTAAGTGCGACTATGATCGGCTATATGGCTTTGTTTTTTTTCTGTTTTGCCTATCTGCTGGTGATGACTGAAGAATTAACCGGTATGCGCAAATCAAAGCCGATGATTCTGGCGGCTGGACTCATCTGGGCAATGATCGGCTGGTTTTATACACAACAGGGCTTGTCTGAAGTGGCTGAGCAGGCTGTACGAAAAAATCTGTTGGAATATGCTGAACTGATGCTATTTATTCTGGTGGTCATGATTTACCTTAATAGTATGCAGGAACGGGGAGTCTTTGATAAGCTGCATGTCTGGCTGACAGCCAGGCGTTTCACGTATCGGCAAATTTTCTGGATGACCGGTGGATTGACCTTTATCATTTCACCGATTGCCGATAATCTGACCACAGCTTTGCTTATGTGTGCGGTGATATTGGCGGTCGCTGAAAATAACTCACGTTTTATTGCTATTGCCTGTACGAATGTCGTTGTTGCTGCTAATTCCGGCGGTGTATACAGTCCCTTTGGCGATATCACCTCTTTAATGGTCTGGCAAAGTGGTATGCTGAGTTTCACTGATTTTTTTACTTTATTTTTGCCTTCGCTAGTGACTTTTTTAGTGCCGGCGGTCATTATGCATTTTTCTATTGAAAAGGCCCTGCCAGGAGCAGCGCACAGCATTATTATAATGAAACGGGGTGCACGACGTATCGTTATTTTATTTTTTATGACCCTGTTGAGCGCATTTGTTTTTCATCAATTACTTGCTATTCCTGCGGTTATCGGTATGTTGACCGGGCTGGCCTACCTACAGTTTTTTGGCTACTATCTGAAACAAACCCAGCGCAAGTGCTTATTACATGAGCAAAGTCTGAGCCACAGAAGTAAGGTGCAATTAGGTGATGTCATGCCCTTTGATGTATTTGCTCCGGTGGCCAGAGCCGAATGGGATACTTTATTTTTCTTCTATGGGGTGGTACTTTGTGTCGGTGGACTGGGCTTTTTAGGTTATAGTGCACTGGCTTCAGAACAACTTTATCAACAGCATAGTGCCACTTATGCTAATATCAGCATCGGTCTGTTATCTGCCGTGGTGGATAATATTCCCGTGATGTTTAGTGTCTTAACCATGCAGCCGGATATGTCTGTTGAACAATGGTTACTGGTCACGCTAGCCGCTGGTACCGGCGGTTCATTGTTATCCATTGGTTCTGCTGCAGGTGTGGCCTTAATGGGGCATGCTCGGGGACATTATACTTTTTTGGGGCATTTACGCTGGACACCGGCGATTGCAGTGGGCTATTTTGCCGGTATTGTCACTCATTTATGGCTTAGTGGGGAATTGCTGGTTAACTGAATCATTTAGCAAACCTGCCTGGAAAGTGGCAGGTTTGCAGGACAATTTTTATAACTCAGCCATGATTTTTTCAGTGACCTCACCAATTGAAGGACTGCCATCAATTGAAATAACCTTGGTACCTCCGCCCAGACCTTTGAAAAAGTTAACCGCAGCCATCGTGCCGGTATCTTCGTCATAATAAATATTATGGCGTTTATCAATGGCGCCGTCATCCTGATCATCAGCACGTACCGATAATTTACCTCCGCATACACGACAGACTATCTCACCATCTTTTTCTACTGGTTTGATGGCATCAAAGGCAATATGATTGGGATGATTATTATCATTTTCACATAAACGGCGACCGGTAATACGCAGTTTTGCCACATTACGATCTAAAACAATTTCTATAACATAATCTAATTGAATGTTTGCATCAGATAATGCCTTAGCAAGTGTTTCTGCCTGAACCTTATTGCGTGGAAAACCATCCAGTAACCAGCCGCTTTTGCAATCATCTTCTTTAAGACGATCAAGGATCATGGGAATTGTAATATCATCAGGTACCAGATCTCCCCGGTCAATGTATTCCTTCGCTTTCATTCCTAATTCGGTACCACCACCAATATTTTTACGAAAAATGGCACCAGATTCAATATGAGCAATATTGTATTTTTCCTGAACAATCGCGCCCTGAGTTCCCTTGCCGCTGCCATTTGGTCCAAAGATTAATATATTCATTTAGTTCCCTTCTTTAATTTGCACAATTTGAGTTGATTCATCATATCACTATGTTCTTAATAGTTCGATAGTAGTAACTGATAATGTCTGGCTCATTTTTATTAGACAATTAATATCAATAACTTTGTTTCATTGGGCTGATTTTCTGCCATACTTAACGGGCAATATAGAGTATGTGCACAAAACAGAAGCCGGATAAATGTTTTTGATTGACTGTAATCAGAACAATAATTTATCACTAAAACTGGATAATAACGCTGATCTAGGTCAATTATCTATCTGCGCTATAGGGATATATTAATTAGCAAAATTAATGGGATAAATATATGAGTAAAGCATTTAATGAACCAAGTTTTCGTGATGGCGTAAATCTTATGGTTGATAAAGCTATTTCAGTGATGGAGCTTGATGAAGGTGTTGCCAAGGCAATTAAATCCTGTAACGCTGTGTTACAAGTACAGTTTCCAGTGAAAATACGCGGTAAAATTGAGGTTTTCACCGGTTGGCGTGCGACTCATAGTACCCATCGTTTGCCCTCTAAAGGCGGTATTCGTTATGCCCACTATGTTGATCAGGATGAAGTGGAGGCTCTGGCAGCATTGATGACCTATAAATGTGCCATTGTTGATGTTCCTTTTGGAGGCTCTAAAGGTGCTTTATTAATTGACCCGTCTCAATATTCTCGCGATGAAATGGAAATGATCACCAGGCGCTTTACCCTGGAGCTTATTCGTAAAGGCTTTTTAAGCCCATCAACTAATGTACCGGCACCTGATGTGGGCACCGGGCAAAGGGAAATGGCCTGGATGGCAGATACCTATAAACATCTGCACCCGGATGATATTAACTATGTAGCCTGTGTTACCGGTAAGCCAGTACATCATGGTGGTATTCAGGGGCGGGTTGAAGCAACTGGTCGGGGTGTACAGTATGCAGTCCAGGAATTTTTCCGGCATGCTGAGGATATTAAATGGGCTAAAATGACTGGCAGCCTTGCAGGTAAAACCTGTGTGATCCAGGGCCTGGGTAATGTCGGTTATCATGCAGCAAAATTTTTGTCAGAAGAGGATGGGGTAAAAGTAATTGCTGTTATTGAACACAATGGTGCAGTGATTAATGATGATGGTATCGATATTGAACAATTACATCAGCATATAGAAGAACACGATGGCATACAGACTTTTCCTTGTGCGCACTATGTTGAAGATGGCCATCCGGTATTGGAAAAAAACTGTGATATTCTTATTCCTGCAGCACTTGAAAGCCAAATCACCATGGAAAATGCAGAGCGAATTTCAGCTAAATTAATTGTTGAAGCCGCCAATGGTCCGATCACTTTTGGTGCGGATGAAGTACTGAAGAAAAAGGGTGTGGTCATTATTCCCGATGCTTACGCCAATGCCGGTGGAGTAACGGTATCTTATTTTGAATGGATACGTAATATTTCCCATATCCGCTTGGGCCGTATGCAGCGACGTCATGATGAAATGCGTGGTGCAGAGATGACTCGAGTACTTGAGGAAGCGACTGGCCATGCTGTTTCAGATAAGATTCGCAGCAGCATCAGCCGGGGGGCAGATGAGCTTGATCTGGTGCGCTCAGGTCTTGATGATACCATGCGTCTGGCATATCAGGAAATTCGTACTACCATGCTAGAAGATGACAAAATCACCGATTTGAGAACCGCAGTTTATGTCACTGCGATTCGTAAAATAGCCCGCTCTTATCTTGAAATAGGTGTCTTCTAGCGTATTATGAGTCAATTTAAGAGCCCCCTGGGCAACATGTCTGTTGATACCTTTTTACAGCAGTACTGGCAAAAAAAGCCCTTACTGATCAAACAGGCATTTCCTGATTTTATCACACCGGTTTCCCCTGATGAATTGGCAGGTTTAGCCTGTGAGCAAGAAATCAATTCGCGCATTGTCATTGAACAGGGGGGGGAACATCCCTGGCAGGCTATTCATGGCCCGATGAGTGAAGAAATCTTTGCTAAAATGCCTGATAGTCACTGGACTCTGGTGGTTAATGATCTGGAAAAGTGTATACCGGAACTGGCCTGGATCACTGATCAATTTCGTTTTATCCCAGAATGGCATCTGGATGATTTGATGAGCAGCTGGGCTGCACCAGAGGGTTCTGTAGGACCGCATATCGATCTCTATGATGTGTTTATTTTACAAGGAGATGGTCAACGACGCTGGCAGATCAGTACTGCACCGGTAGCCGATGATAATGTGATGCCGGATGTGGCTATTCGTTTACAAAAAGATTTTATCCCGGAGTTTGAATGGCTTCTGGAAGCGGGTGATATGATGTACTTACCTGCTGGAGTATCTCATTATGGTATCTCCATAGGTGAAAGCAGCAGTTATTCTATTGGTTTTCGAGCCACCAGCCATACTGATTTGGTGACCGATTTTATTGCCCACCTGACCAATGATTTGTCTATTAAGAAAACCTTTAAACTGCCTCAAGAGGCTTTGCAAGCGCAGCCGAATGAAATTTCAGCAGCAGCCATCGAAGAGATACGCACAATATTTAGCCAATACCTTGATCCGCAAAGCCCGGAACTTGCTCGTTGGTTCGGACAATTTGTCAGTGATTCAAAAGTAGATTATTTACACGAGTGTGATCATCCAGTGGATAATTTAACTCAACTGCAGAATTTTCTGCGGGAAAATGAACTGTGCTTATTGCGACATCCAGCCAGTCGTTTTGCTTTTACCCGGATGCCGGCTGAGCAAGTAGAAAAGACTATGGATACCTTGCTATTTGTCGATGCTCAGGATTTTAAGGTATCGGAATTATTTGCACAAACATTGTGTGTCCAGCGGCAGGTGGAGCTAGCACAATTAATTAATTGTGCTAGCCAGGATGAACAGCATTTAATTGTTAATCTATATAATTCAGGCAAGCTTTATACCGAGGCATAAACTTTAGCGGATTCAACTTCTAACTGATAAGTAGGGCAGTACCACTGAACAATAACAATACACCAATCCCTTTTTGCATTTTATCATGACTGATATTGGTGTGTATATGACCGCCCATAAACATTGCTATGCTCATAATGGGCAATGTCCATGCGATTAAAGTAAGGGTTTCATGTGTATAAAAACCATTGGCAAAATAAGCAATAATGCGTGCGCTGCCATCAAGAAATAAAATTGTGGCAATGCTTGCTCTGAATGTAGCTTTAGTCAGACCTTGAAGCTGCAGATAAATTACATAAAATGGCCCACCGGTGCCAAATAATGTACCAATTAAACCACCGAAGATCCCCCCTGGAATTGCCCAAAGTTTGTCTCTATGAATATGTGTTTTTATCGCAATCAGTGTGTATAAAGCATAACTAATAATGAAAATGCCGAGTATTTTTTTTAATAATAGAGCATCTATGGTATTGAATAAATACAATGCTAAGAACACACCCAACAGGCTAAAAGGCAATAGCGGCAGGATAAGCTGCCAGCTAATATGATTACGAAGCTTAATGCCATGGACCAGAGAGCAACTATAATCAAGAAAACCAATTAACGGTACGACTATACTAAGGGGTAACATTAAGCTCAGAAGTGGAATTGCGATGAGTCCGGAACCAAAACCGGTGATGCCCCGGACAAGATAGGCTATGGTCACGATAATGATAGCAGCTATCACCTGTAGTGTAGTGAAGTTATCCGCCATTATGACGGCTTATCACTACAAACAGTTTGGTTGCGACCATTATTTTTGGCCTGATAAAGTGCTTGATCGGCTAAATGCACCAGAGTCTGTATTGACTGATTGGGCTGCCTATATTCAGCAATGCCAAAGCTGGCCGTGAGGTTGTCCTTAATCTGTTTGAAATGGTATTTACTGATTCTTCGACGGATTTTTTCAGCCAGAATATAGGTTGACTCCTGTGTGCTGCTGGGGCAAATAATTAAAAATTCTTCACCGCCCCAACGGCCGACAATATCACTGGAGCGAGTACTTTGGGTTAATAATGAGGCAAACTCAATCAGTACAGAGTCGCCGCTTAAATGGCCATAGCTATCATTAACATTTTTGAAATAATCAATATCGATTATAATAATGCAAAAGTTCTGCCCATATCGATCACTGGTATTTTTTTGATATTCCAGAGCCTGATCAATTTTTTGGCGATTAAAAAGCTGAGTTAATTTATCAGTAGTCGCCAGTTTTTCCAATTGTTTATTATATTTGTTTAAAGTGTAGTCACGATATAAAATCAGTAAAATAAAGCCAAAAATAATACTTGACCATTTGATGAGTTGATTATAATCATAGGCTTTTTCAAATTTCACTGAAACCCATTGATTGAGTATTTTCTGCTGTTCCTCCTGAGAAATTGAACTAATGGCCTTATTGAAAATCAGGTTCAGCAAGGGTTCATCATTTCGGGTAGCGACACCCAGTTCCCAGTTTTCATTAAATTTGCCTGCTATTTTCAACTCCCCGATAAAGTGGTTTTGTATTTGATAACCTATAGTGGCAAGAGTATCTACGACGCCGAAAATTTTGCCATTATTGACTAAATTAAGACCTTCAGTGAGTGAATTAATATTAATAATTTTCATTCTTGGGTAGCGCTCACGTAAAATTTCAGCAAAGGCATAGTCCTTTACAATACCAATTTTTTTGTCGGTAATAAGACTGATATCGGGTATAAAAGGGATATCGTTTTTTGTTGCAATAACCAATGGAATTGTTAAATAAGGTTTGGTAAAACTCATATAGGTTTGTCGTTCTTCTGTGCTCATGGCCAGTGAAAACAGATCACAATTGCGTGACTTGGCCTGCTCTATTGATTCAGTCCAGCTTGCTGTTTTAAGCACATTAATGGGTATAGGGATCACTTTCCTAAACAGCTTAAAATAGTCTGCAGTCATACCAATATACTGGCCATTTTCGAACCCTTCCAACGGCATCCATTGAGGATCAATACAAACACTAAGGGCCTTTTTTTTCTCTAAATAGGCTAATTCCTGAGGGCTGAAATAAATATTACTGGCTTTGAATGGCTTGAATTTTCGGGCATGTTTAAACCATTTTCTCTTTAATTGGTTAAGCTCATTAATAGTGATGCTGTCCATGGCTTTTTCAAAAATAGCCACCATTGGTTGTAATTCTTTACGAAAGGCAATACGCAAATGAATGTCAATATTGGTAGAATTATTAAGTGGGGTGAATACTAAATTGCTGATAAATAATTTATGAGCCAGATAGGATGCGGTTTGAAAATCATCAATTGAAGCATCGGCCCGGCCATAAATAACGGCTTCAATCAGAAGTCTGGAATTGTTCACCTCAAGAATATTAATATTAGGATATTGATTATGGATATAATTGGTAATTGACCAGTTTTTACCCAGAGCCAGTATTTTTCCATCCAGTTGCTCAAGTGATGTAATGGGATTTTCTGAACTTCTTAAGGATGCCAGGGTATAGTTAATGTTAAAAAAAGGCTTGGTAAAACTGAGATAAGACTCGCGTTCATTATTTTTTGTGACCGCATGTAGCACATCTATTTTCTGACTTTTTGCTTGTTTCAACAGGTTATGCCAATAGTCACTATGAAAGTTTATCTGCACACCCACTTTATGGGCTAACAACTTCATATAATCAATGGCATAACCCATTGGCTGACCTGTCTTTTTACTATTATGGGTGAAATCATAAGGGAACCAGTCTAGTTCGTTAGCAACAATGATGACAGGATGTAATTTGATAAATTGTTTTTCTGCATCAGTAAAATTAAGTTGTTGCGGTTTATAATCATCAAAAAACAAACCGGATAGGGAATAATCCTTATTCATCAGATTATCGTTATTTAAAATTTCAATATTTTTTCTTATTTGCTGTTTATCGTAACTGCCAATCGGATAAGTTTTAGCTAACATCAGACTTTTAATTATCCTGGCCTCGTCGTTGAGTGCTTCAATGGACTTTCTTTTTGAGTAGTGCTGATAAATTATTTGGGCAATTTTTTGTGGATGAGCCAAAGCATATTGCCAACCTTTATTGCTGGCCTCTATCAGTCGCTGAGTACGGGTATAATATTTTGTTACTGTATCTCGGGTGGTAAATAAATTATTGCTAGAGGCGTAAATTCCATAACTATTGGGATCAATTAGGCTATAGGGAATATTCTGCTTTTGTAATTGATAAATTTCATTGGATAGATAAGCAGTAGTAACATCGACTTTAGCGTCAATAAAGTCATCAATATTGAAAGAATGAGGTACTATGCTAAGAGTTTGTGGATCAATATGAAATTTTTTCAGTAATAAACGAATGACGCCCTTATTAATTTGTGAACGGGTTACCATTATTTTATTATGAGCTAACTGGTCAGGCAGAAAGGGACTTTTATGGCTGATGAGCACCAGGGGCGAACGCTTGAAATAATTAGCCAGCAGTACCACGGGTTGTGGTTGTTGGGAGTCAATAAGTACTTGAATCAGATCATCATCATAGACGGCATAATCACTGCGTTTTTCCAGCACATCTTTAATGAGATCCTGCTGATTATCGGCCAGCTCTTTTAATTCAACGTCTAAGCCGACATCCCGGTAGAAGCCCATTTCTTTTGCTGCAATATAACCCGCAAATTCAAACTGATATTTCCAGGGAAGTTGTATGCTGACTTTTTCCAGCAGTTTTTCGGCATTGCTGATGTCGGGTGATAAAGTCAGAAAAGTAAACAATAAGAGTAGTAAAGCACTAAACAAAGGCTTAAAAACAGATTGTTTGCTATGTTTAATATGAACAATGGACACTTGAGGTCTTTTTAATTAGTGTGAGAATGAGTTGAATTACCATTAAATATTTTGATTTTTAACTATAGTATTTATTATAGATGCTAGACTGTAAAAAATCTCTGTTAATTTCAATGAGTATGATTTGTTTCGAGGTATAAGTGATCATACGCTTTAGTACGGGAAAAAAATGGATATTACTTGTCCAAATTGTAAAACTCGGTATCGGAATTTGGCTGAAAAATACCGTCATCAGTCTCTTCATTGTAAAAAATGTCAATATCGTTTCAGTTTTAATGATTGTTCACAGAAAATAGCCGAGCAATCAGTTACACAACAGGCACAGCAAACCCAACTTGCTGCACAGCAAACACAATTAGCGGCTCAGCAAACATGTCTGGCTGACTCTGATGAACTTGATAATTCAGCACTTGCTCAGCAAACCCAATTAGCATCGTCTGTACAGCAGGTATTAACAAAATCAATTCATAAGTCTGAATTATCGGCCATTCTAAACTTGGGCTCAGTACATTTCATGTCTGCTCAGATAAAGAAATCGCCTCATGACTGGCAAGTAGGCGATGTGTTACTTGATCTGTATGAAATTAAACGTGTACTTGGTGAAGGGCAGTTCGGTAAAGTGTTTCAGGTGCATCACCGTGACTGGAATATTGATTTAGCAGTAAAAACACCAAAAGAAAAAGCCCTGAGTGTGGGCTATGAAACAATTAAAAAAGAAGCTGAAACCTGGGTGAATCTGGATTTACACCCGAATATTGTTAATTGTTATTATGTGAGGCGAATTGATGACGTACCTCAAATTTTCAGCGAATATGTTGATGGGGGTGATTTAAAAGCATTCATTGTCAATAAAAAACTCTATCAGGGCAAAGAGTCTGATAGTCTATTAACTATTTTGGATATTGCTATACAGTTTGCCTGGGGATTACACTCGGCCCATGAACAGGGTTTGATACACCAGGATATTAAACCGGCAAATGTGATGTTGACCAGCGATGGTGTTATTAAGATCACTGACTTTGGTCTGGCAAAAGCAGGTGCCATGGCTGATGTTTCAAATAGTACGGCGAATCAGACTGTAGTGATCAATGGTATGGGCATGACTCCTGCCTATGCATCACCCGAACAACTTGCAGGTAAGCCATTAACACGCCGTACTGATTTGTGGAGCTGGGCGGTATGTGTACTGGAAATGCTACTGGGTTATTGCTCATGGGAGTCAGGTAGTGTTGCACCAGGGGTACTAGAGGCCTATAACGATGAGCAATTGGATGAAAAACCGGCCATAGAAAATATTCCACCGGCTTTAGAGGTGTTATTAGCAAGCTGCTTTGTTGAACAAGAGCAATTTCGACCTTCAACATTGCTGGAAGCGGCACAAAATTTATTGACTATTTATGAAGCTGAAAATGGGCAAGCCTATTCACGTCAACAACCTCAACAAGGTAGTCATACTGCATCCAGCTTGAATAATCAGGCTATTTCATTACTGGATCTGGGCCAGTCAGAGGATGCTGTAAAAAGCTGGAAAAGTGCCATCAATACGGATTCTAATCATTTTTCCAGTCACTACAATTTACTTCTTTATCAATGGAAAAATGCCGCACTGGATGAGAATGAACTATTATCCAGGGTTATTGAGCTGATTCGTCTACAAGAAAAAAATCAATCAGAGCAATATATTGAACGTATCAGGACAGCTCTGGCTAAATTGTACCTGCAGTTTGCCTGCTTTGATCAGGCGATACAAATATTGACCGGTCATGAAGCGACCCTGCATCATTTACCTTCGGAGTTGTCCTTTGATGCTTATAAAATACTCGGCCTGGCATTATGTGCAAAGTATCGTTTGCTAAAGAATCCGGAAAAATGGCATATCATTATTCAATGTCTGCACAAAGCTCTTGCTGATAATGAATCAGATCCCTATTTAATCACTGCTTATACGCTTGCTTTGCAGCGTAATGGACAAACTAAACTGGCGAGCAGATTCTTTGCACAAAAATCTGCCAGTGGTCTTTTACCACAGCAATTTAAACAGTCGGTGGCACTGTTTTTACCTGGTTATGAAGTGCTTTATCGTATTGCAAAAAAAAATATCAGTCATGCTCAATTTATAAAAAATGGTGAAGAGATTATTTTTTCTCAGGCAAATGAACTTTTGTTCTGGCATATTAAGGAAAAGAAAATAATCCGGAAAATGACAGGGCATCTGGCAAAAATAACATATTTCACACTCAGTGATGATGAAAAAATAATGGTTTCCGGCACTGAGCAGGGAGATGTTCGCATCTGGGATATGAGTAGTATGACTGTTATGAGTATGTGGCTTGCTCATAAGTGCTCAATTAACTCACTGGCAGTATCTGTATGTGGTCAGTATTTATTGAGTGCCGCCAATGATAGTGGCCTATGTATGTGGGAAATAGCCTCTCAGTCAAGAGTTAAGTCTTTTTATGGTGAAGGACATGATCGCGGCATTAATAATATTCAATGTTCGCCTTCAGGAAATAGCATTGCTTCAGCTGGAGTCGATAGTATTTTACGTATCTGGGATGTAAAGACCGGTCATACTCGCACTATTTTATCTGCTCATGAACGGCAAATATCCTGTGTACGCTGGCTTGATGAGCAATATGTACTGTCTGCCAGTGAAGATAAAACCATAAGATTGTGGGATACACTAAGTGGGCAATGTATCAAGGTATTTAAAGGGCATCTTGGTATTGTTAATTCTATTGATATTGATGTACATAAGCATTTCTTTATTTCAGCATCAAGTGATGGTCAGATACGCTACTGGGATATTGAAACAATGTCATCATATAGCATCACAAAATTCTCCGGGGCAGTAAAATTTATTTCTATGGATCCTTCAAAACTTTTTTTTATGTGTCTGACATCAGCGGGAATTCATATTGTTGAAAGCGATAACTATTATAAATATCATGCGCCTTATTTGTTTTCTTTACCTGAATCAGCGCTAGAAGTTGACTTATTGTCACGTAATTATCAGCAAAAAATAAATCAGGCCAGGTTGGCAATGGCTAAAAAAGATTATTCAGCTGTTGTACAGGCAGTTGAACAGATCCGTGAAATTAAAGGTTATGAGCATGATCACTCTGCCTTTAAGTGCTGGTCACAATTGTATTTACAACTACCCAGATTGCAACTTAGAAATGTATGGCAATATTCGCAAGCATCGGTATCATCAAAACGGATCAGCTCAATAGATACTACTTTATATAAAAATGATGTTTATGCCGCCAGTAGTGAATCCTGTATTATGCAATGGGATATTGAAAGCCAACAGGAAAAACAACTTTTCCCACAAATTGAACGAAAAATATCTGTGCTTAAAGCGACAGCTGATGGTCAAAGGATGCTTATAGCCTGTGCTGAAAATATTTTGCTAATGGATATAAAAACCGGGCAGCAGTTGTCAGTCTTTTGTCATCATAATAGTAATGTAGTGGCTTTGACTCTCAGTGCCGATGGTCGCTTTGCTTTGTCCAGCGACAGTCAGGGTGATTTTTATCTATGGCGTTTATTGACCGGTGAAATGACTGCAGATTTTACCGATAAAGCGAATGTTGTCAGTACTATTGCCGTAACGCCGGATGGTCGATATGCCATAACCGGTCAGCGTAATAATAATGTGCTCAATATCTGGGATTTATCCATCGGAAAAATAATCACCGTTTTAGCAGAGCATGACAAGGTTATTACCAGTCTTGCTGTGACTTCAGATGGTCGTCATGTACTTTCAGCCAGTGCTGATGGCAGTTTACGTTTATGGCATATTCAGTCCAGCCGGAAAAAATCAATTTTGATTATGAACGGTCATACTAAACGTATCAATCAGGTGGTTATTGATTATCAAAACAAGCTGGCTGTTTCAGTGAGTGAAGATGCAAGCATCCGTTTTTGGGATATCAATAATGGTGACTGTTTATATATATTTGATAATGCCGGCACAGGATTCAGTAGCGTACAGATTAGTATGGATGGTCAATATGTCATTGCCGGTGATAGCAGAGGGCAATTAACTGCCTGGTGTCTGGATTGGTTACTGGATAGAAAAGACTATCATGAATGGCATGATGGGGCAAATATCTACTTAAAAAATTATACATCGACACACAAAACTTCTCAGCCACATAAGGAACAAAAGTCAGTATTAAGTCTGCTGCAATATGCCGGTTATGGCTGGCTGGATGAAAACGAAGTAGCCATTAAATTGCTGGATTTTTATCAAGCTAATATTAGTGCAGTATTGCCGGCTAATAAAGTGCTTCGTTCAACAAGAAAAACCCGGGGTAAAAGTTCAAATAAAAAAATTGTTCTTTATAGTATATTAAGCATATTTTTCTTTTTTCTTGTCAGTCATCTTCTACAGGATGATACGCGTACCCAGAAAGCAGTTTCTATAGCAGTGAAAAAGCCGCTGATTAACGATGCTGAAGAACAGGCCAGTATCGATAAAATGCTTGATATTGGTGTATTATTAGCACAATTAAATAAACCGGCCATTATACATAATGGCCGGTTTGATAGAGGTTCACTTATCGTACCGGTTAATATTAAACAGCTCAAACAAAAATTACACCTTAGTGATGAACAATTAACAGATGCATGGGGACAAAAACTTTCTTACCAGGGGGTAATACGCGGTTCGTTTCAGGGGCGGGTAGTATTGCGTTCGGCAGGCAAAGATCGGCAATTCAAAACAGATGATGATATCTTATTAAATGGTTTTCCTCATTGGCGTTCACTGGTAATTCGTATAAATAATCAAGTACTTATCAGCTTGTCTGAATACAGACAAAACAGGGAAAGTAATACTGATGCTGCTGTTCAGGATGAACAGACGGAATTATCTGACGAAAATAATAGCCAGGCAGCAAGGATTAAAGTACAGGAAAATAGCAATATAGACAATATGAATAATGAAGATGAACAGGGCTATGAAGTGATTATAAAACCACAATTATTGATTGAACCATAGGATAAAATCTTGACTCAGGTGATACTCAAAGTAATACAGGGTAGCCTCAACACACGGGAATTTTCTTTTTCACAAAGAACTACCTGTATTGTCGGGCGTGCGGCAGATTGTAATATTTTATTACCTGATGATCAGGCCCATAATACGATTTCACGTTATCATTGCCTAATTGATATCAATCCACCACAATTGTGTATTCGTGACTTTGGTAGTTTGAACGGTACTTATGTTAATGATGAAAAAATTGGTCAGCGTGATCTCAATCACGCTATTGATAAAGCACAAGAAATGATTTATCCGGAATATGATTTGCATCATGGTGATCGGATAAAATTAGGTGATAGTGTTTTTCAGGTGCTTATTGAAGAAGATAAAAATTCTAGCGGATGTGAGCAAATATCTGTATCATCTGCCTTTGTTAATCATGCAAGTTGTGACCCATTAGATAAGATTAAATCTTTATTATTAAAAGCAGAAAAAGATGAACAGCAATTAATGTCCATAAGAGGTTATAAACTACTTAAAGAATTAGGTAAAGGTAGTATGGGCGCAGTTTATCTGGCTAAAAAAGAAGATACTCAACAACAAAAGATAGCTTTAAAGGTCATGTTGCCCAAAGTAAAATCTGATCCTAAGGCACATCAACAATTTATCAGGGAAACAAAAAATACTAAATTATTAAATCATAAATATATTGTCCAGGTATATGATATCGGTTGTTATGATGATACATTTTTCTTTACCACTGATTATTGTGAAGCGGGTAATATCACTCAGTTAATAACTAAAAATAATGGTAAGCTGCCATTATTTCAGGCACTTAAAATTTTATTGCAAATACTCGATGGACTTGAATTTGCGCACACAGTTAAAATACCTGTAGTCGTTCTTGCGGATGGTAAAAAAACATCAGCGACAGGTTTGGTGCATCGCGATTTGAAACCGGGCAATATATTATTAACCCGGGTTAATAATATATTGCAAATAAAAATTGCCGATTTTGGTCTGGCCAAAGCGTTTGATCTTGCTGGTTTGAGTGGCCGTACAGCCACAGGTGTCTCTGCCGGAACACCCTATTATATGCCCAGACAACAAGTGATTAATTTCAAGTTTGCCAAACCTGAAGTGGACGTATGGGCTGCGGTGGCTATTTTTTATAAAATGTTTACTGGCCGTTATCCTCGTAAATATAATAAGGACACTGATCCCTGGCTAACGACATTAAAAGTGCCGGTGACTCCTATAAGTGAATACGAAAGTTCATTGCCCAAAGCTTTGGCTGAGATTATTGATAAAGCCTTATATGAACAGCCGCAGTTGCACTATAAAAGCGCTCTGCAGCTTAAAAACGATATATTAAAAGTGATTTAATGTATGAGTAATGATGATAGTCAAAATGATTTATTAAGAGAAACTGTTAAAGCTTTTGCCGGTTTGTCAGATAAGGGTAAAGTGCGTAAGAAAAATGAGGACAGCTGGGGTGTTGATATACAACAGGCACTTTTTTTTGTTGCAGATGGGATTGGCGGCATGCCTGCAGGTGAAGTAGCTTCTATGCTGATAGCAGAAGTGTTACCTGAATTGTTAAAACAACGTATTAATGATATTGAAGCTCTTAGTTCTACTGAAATTATTGCCAGTTTAAAGCAGGCGATTACTGATTTAAGTAATCGTATTTTAAAGGAAAGCCAGCAACATGCTGAGTATGCAGGAATGGGCTCCACTCTGGTGATGCTGATGCAGAATAAACAATCATCCTATATTGCCCATCTTGGAGATAGTCGTGCATATTTGTTTAAAAACAATACACTGGCACAAATTACCAATGATCATACTCTGATTAATCATTTATTAATGACCCGTTCAATTTCCCCTCAACAGGTAAGTCATCATCCAGGTAAAAACCAACTGGTGCAATATGTGGGTATGCAGGGTACTCCTAGGCCGGGAGTGATTTGCCTTGCCAGAGAGACTGATGAAAAGCTGTTGCTCTGTTCTGATGGGCTTACTGATATGTTAACTAAACAACAAATTAATGAAATATTTCGTAACAGTAGTGAAGCTGAAATAATTTGTCAGAATTTGGTGTTAGCAGCCAATCAGGCTGGAGGAAAAGATAATATTACGGTACTGGTGGTGGGCTGAATGCCGTATGCCTGCTGTTTTTAGTTGGTTTATTATGCTTATTCGGCTAAAATCATCCGGCATTTAGATTAATTCTTGGTAACTATTCAGCGTGTTTAGATGTTGCCTCAGTTCAAGATGTTTTTGCACGGAGAATGTATGCATATATCAATATGTGACCATTTCCAGGTACCCCTTGAGGGTAGAGTACAAAAACAACGCAGAAATGGGGAAAAGATGAATTCGCTGAGTAGATTACCATTCTTTTACTCTCAATATAGATACAAATCCCCATGGCCAGAAGACGACGTAGAGCTAAATTATCCCGGGAACCCGTACAGGCAACCATAGAATCCGTGAGTCATGATGGCAAGGGTGTTTGTCATATTGGTGATTTAACTGTTTTTGTTGATGGCGCATTGCAGGGTGAAGAAATACGCTTTATTTATACGAATAAACGAAAAAATATAGCTGAAGCTAAAGTGCATGAAATTATTTCGGCATCACCCTTACGGGTTGAACCTGAATGCCTGCATTTTTCTATGTGTGGTGGTTGTAGCCTGCAGCATTTGGCTGCTGAGCAGCAAATATTACTCAAGCAGGAAGTATTGCTGGAAAATTTAAAGCGCCTGGGCAAGGCTGAGCCGCAAAGCGTATTGCCTCCCTTAACTGGCCCTCATTGGGGCTATCGTACTAAGGCACGTCTGGGTGTTCGTTTTGTACTGAAAAAGAATAAAATGCTGGTAGGCTTCCGAGAAAAACACAGTAATTTTTTAGCTGAACTAGATACTTGCAAAGTATTGCATCCGGATGTTGGTCTGCATTTGCGTGATCTGGCTGATATGCTAAAAACACTGTCTATTTATAATCAAATTCCGCAAATTGAAGTCGCCTATGGTGATGAACAGGGAGCATTTATTGTACGTCACCTGGAAGCATTCACTGATGATGATAAACAGCGACTTAGTGCTTATGCAGAAAAGATGAATTTGCATCTGTATTTACAATCTAAAGGACCTGATAGCATCTTTCGTTTATATCCGCCTGAAGAAACTGAAATAGCTTCTCTTTCTTATGCACTGCCGCAATATGGTATTGTCAATCAGTTTAAAGCCACTGATTTTACCCAGGTCAATATGGACATCAATCGTAAAATGATCAATCTGGCTATGCAGTTGCTTGATCCTCAGCCGGAGGACAGGCTGCTGGATCTCTTTTGTGGTTTGGGCAATTTCACCTTGCCACTGGCACAAAAAGCAGCCCATGTGACGGGTGTTGAAGGCAGCTCTGAATTAGTGATACGAGCCAAAGAAAATGCTCTGAATAATGGTATTGATAACGTGGATTTTTATGCTGCTGATTTGTTTCAGGATTTTTCAGCAATGAAATGGGCGCAGCAAAAATATGATCGTATTCTACTCGATCCTGCTCGTAGTGGTGCTAAAGAAATAGCAGAATATCTACCTAAACTGGGAGCACATACGGTACTTTATGTGTCCTGTAATCCCGCTACTCTGGCCAGAGACACTGAAATTATGGTTCATCAGAATGGTTATACTCTGGTTAAAGCCGGGGTGATGGATATGTTTCCTCATACGGCTCATGTAGAGTCAATTGCACTGTTTAAAAAATAACCAAGGGGTAATAATTTATAGCGGCCAGGGATATATCGCGGGTGACTAAAAAAACCTCATTAACTGCATTTATTATTGTTCTAGTAGTGTTGATATTGCTTGTTATGCAGTATTGGACGATTGATGGCTATTCTGTTCAGGCCGATCAACCGATTCGTTTTGGCTTGAGTCATGCGCCGGTGAATCTTAATCCCCTGCAGGCAACCGATGCCGTGTCGGCACGTATTAATCGCTTAATCTATCAACGTCTGGTTGAATTTGCTGCGGACAATATGCCGGTACCCGGCATTAGTCGTTGGCAGCAATTAAGCCCAGGTCACTATCGCTTTACCATTATCAAGGATGCTCAGGGAAATTATCCGCGTTTTCATCACGGCAAATTACTCACCAGTGCGGATATAAAAGCAAGCTATGATGCTGTTCTGGATATAAAAAGAGCATCACCTCATCGTAATGCCATTAAGCACATTGATCGTATGGAGATCATTGATGAGCATAGTATTGATTTTTATCTCAGTCGTCCTGACCCCTTGTTTCCTGCTTTTTTGGTCATTGGTATTGTACCGGAAGATTTACTGAATTCGGCACATCCATTTAATACCCATCCTGTAGGCAGTGGCCCCTTTAAATTTTCCCACTGGCCTTTTGCCGGTCAGTTATTTTTACGCAGACAAAGCGATGCTCAGTTATTTGAGTTTTTAAAAGTTAAAAATCCTACGGTACGAGTATTAAAACTACTCAGAGGAGAACTTGATCTGATACAAAATAATTTGCCGCCGGAGCATGTTTCTTTTTTAAAAAAACATCAGGAAATTAATCATTTGACGCATTCAGGTAGTAATTATAGCTATCTGGGTTTTAATCTGATAGATCCTGTAACGGCGAATATTGCGCTGCGTAAAGCAATTGCCTATGCTCTGGATCGGGATAAAATTATTCGTTATGCTTTGGGTAATGCGGCCCAAAAAGCCAGTGGTTTTTTTCCGCAACAGCATTGGGCAGGTGCTGCTGTAAAAACTTATGAGTATAATACGCAGGCTGCACGTGAAATAATGCAGCAATTGGGTTATAACAAAAACAATCATCTGCTGCTGAGCTATAAAACCTCCAGTGATCCTTTTCGGATTCGTATTGCTACTATTATTCAAAGCCAGCTCAAAGATATTTATATTGATCTGCATATTCATAGCTATGACTGGGGAACTTTTTATGGTGATATTAAAGCCGGTCACTTTCAACTATATAGTCTGACCTGGGTGGGCATTAATACACCTGACATTTTTCGTTATGTTTTTCATAGTCATTCATTGCCGCCATCGGGTGCTAATAGGGGGCGCTTTAACAATAGTGATATCGACTTATTAATAGAACAGGCTGAGCAGCAACAAACTTTGCCTGAACAGGCGGAAAAATATCACCAATTGCAAAGAAAATTGCAGGTACTATTGCCTTATGTCTCACTCTGGTATGAAGATAATATTGCCTTTTTCCGGACAGATATTAATAATTACAGACTATCCACGGATGGTAGCTATGATGCATTAGAATATGTGCAACGACAATTACAGGCAAAATAATGACTTTTACGGCATCAACAATAAAACAGCTTAGTCAGCGTTATATACATATCTCCCTGGCAGAACAGCGCCTAAGACTAGTTGAAGATAATAAGATTCTTTTTGATGTGCGCATAGCCAGCGCAAAAAATGGGCCGGGAGAACGATTTGCCAGTGAATGTACCCCCAGAGGCTGGCATAAAATACGGGCTAAAATTGGCCATAACTGTCCTGAAAATAGTATTTTTATCGGACGCCGACCCAGTGGTGATATCTGGTCAGAAAAATTTCAACAAAAACACCCGGGACAAGACTGGATTTTAAGCCGAATAATGTGGCTTAGTGGTCTGCAGGTCGGTTTTAATCGTCTGGGCCAATGCGATACGATGCGTCGCTATATCTATATTCATGGTTGTCCTGATACTCATCCAATGGGGGTTGCCAGCTCGCATGGCTGCATAAAAATGCGCAATGCTGATATTATTGAGTTATTTGATCTTGTTGATACGGGTATTGTCGTGCTGATTGATACGCAAAGTTTGACTATTGATGATTAATTATATTCTGTCACGTTTATTAAGTGCAATAATGGTAATTCTGGGTGTCGTGTTGATTGTTTTTCTGCTCATACACATAGTACCCGGTGATCCGGTTGAAGTGATGCTAGGCGAGTCAGCAAGTACTATGGATCGTGAAGTATTACGCCATTCACTGGGGCTGGATGAACCTCTATGGCAGCAACTCTACCACTTTTTTCAGGGCCTTCTGCAGTTTGATCTGGGCACTTCACTGCATTCAAAAAAAGCCGTTTCTGAATTAATAGTCAGTAGTATTGGACCTACACTTGAACTAACCTTTGCTGCCCTGGTCGTTGCTCTGCTCATTGCTTTTCCTCTAGGCATCATTGCTGCATTAAACAAAGATAAGGCTGGTGATGCTATGGCAATGAGTTTTTCTCTATTAGGTATTTCTATTCCCAATTTTTTGATGGGGCCTTTGCTGATCCTGTTATTTGCAGTTTCTTTGGGCTGGCTGCCGGTCAGTGGTCGAAGCGGTTTCAGTTCATTAATTTTACCTGCTCTGACCCTGGGCACTGCACTGTCTGCAGTATTATCTCGTATGATTCGTGCCTCTTTATTAGAAGTACTCAATGAAGATTATATGCGCACGGCCAAAGCCAAGGGGCTGAGCAAACTGCGTATTATTACTATTCATGCCTTACGCAATGCGCTACTGCCAGTGATAACGATGATTGGTTTACAAATCGGGGCTTTACTTGCAGGTGCCGTGATCACTGAAATTGTTTTTTCCTGGCCTGGTCTGGGACAACTGACCATTGAAGCCATTCAAAAAAGAGATTATCCCGTCGTTCAGGCCTGTATTTTATTGATCAGCACGAGTTACGTGCTTGTCAGCACCCTGACGGATATTGTTTATGCTCTGCTCGATCCTCGTATTCGGCTGGCATCATAATGCATCAGGGAGAAAAGCTAATATGTCAATGAAGATCAGTCTGTCATTATTTATTCTTGGCCTATGGGGTTTAATGGTTTTACTGGTACCCTTTGTTGAATTACATCCAAATGATATTCTGCTGGAAAAAATTTTACTCACTACGGATGAAAGCAGTTTACTTGGCTATGATGATCTTGGACGGCCATTATTTGATCGTCTGATGATTGGTGCCTATACTTCTTTTGTTATTACTTTTGGAGTCATTTTTGTTTCTCTGTTTGCCGGTACGATTATCGGCGTTTTCAGTGGCTATGTGGGCGGTCACTGGGATCATTTTATTATGCGTATTATTGATGTTTTTTTAGCGTTTCCGGGTATTTTACTGGCTATCGCTTTAGCTGGATTGATGGGGCCTGGAATGACAAATGTGATCATTGCTCTAAGTGTGGTCAGTTGGGTGGCTTATGCACGTTTATCCCGGGCCCAGGTAATGGCAATCAAACAACGTGAGCACGTTCTGGCTGCCAGGGCTTTGGGTGCCTCTCACGGGCAAATTATTATGCGACATATTTTACCGCTCATTATCGCACCACTCATTATTGAATTTACTTTTGGTATTGCCAGTGTGGTGATTGCTGAAGCAGGACTCTCTTTTCTTGGGCTGGGCGTGCAGGCACCTGAAGCCTCCTGGGGAAGTATGATCAGGGATGGTACACAATATTTGCTTATGGCTCCGCACATGGTATTGGTACCCGGAATTTCATTGATGCTGGTAATATTGGCGGTCAATATGCTTGGAGATGCTATGCGTGATAAACTGGATGTGAAAAATAACTAACTAACCATGCTGATGAATATGCTTTTGGCTAAAAATATAGTTTATTGATTTTGTTACTTTTAAATTCGTGGTCGATGTGGCCCGGTTTGCTGAGTAGTTAGCAATTATTAAAGGAAAAAATATGACTCTGGGTCCCGTTATGGTGGATATTGCCGGGCAGGAATTAACTGCAGATGATAGAGCTTTGCTGGCTGATCCTCTGGTAGGTGGTGTTATCTTATTTAGTCGAAATTATCATTCTTTAGCGCAATTGGAAAAACTGGTAGAGTCTATACAAAGCATCAAAACACCCAGATTACTACTGGCAGTGGATCAGGAGGGGGGACGGGTACAACGCTTCAAAGATGGTTTCACCATTCTGCCGGCGATGCGTCGTTTTGGTGAGGTTTATGATTCTGATCACAAAACAGCACTGCAGTTAGCTCAACAATGTGGTTGGCTTATGGCCAGTGAAATATGTTCTACCGGTATTGATATCAGTTTTGCCCCGGTACTGGATATTGATAAGGGGATCAGCAGTGTAATTGGTGATCGTGCCTTCCATCATGATCCCTTTGTTGTTGGTAAAATAGCCCAGGCTTTTATTGCCGGTATGGATGAAGCGGGTATGCAGGCAACCGGCAAGCACTTTCCCGGCCATGGTTCTATCGCAGCTGATTCTCATGTTGCCATGCCTGTTGATGAGCGTAATATGCGTGAAATTGAGATGGATGATCTGAAACCCTTTCAATTTATGATTGATGCCGGCCTGAATGCCCTGATGATGGCTCATGTACTTTATCCACGTATTGATGCCCAACCAGCGGGTTTTTCTGATTTTTGGATGAAAACGATATTACGTGAGCAAATGCATTTTCAGGGAGCAATATTTAGTGATGATCTGAGTATGGAAGGTGCTGTCATTGCCGGTGATCATGTACAGCGGGCACAAATTTCATTATCAGCCGGTTGTGATATGATCCTGATTTGCAATAATCGCTCAGCTGCATGGGCCGTAGTGAAAAGTCTGCAAGGTTATGAAAACCCAGCTTCCAGTCTGCGTCTGGCCCATTTACATCATAAAAGGCCTATCAGCCGGGAAACCCTGGTCAGCGAACCGCGCTGGCTGGAGGCTAAGGCATTACTGGCCAAATATGTTGAAGAGCCAACACTGGATTTACTCGACCCAACAAATTATATTGATGAGTGATGCTTGGCTTTTTTTTCTCTGGGGCATGCTCAGGCTGCGCTATAATTGATTTTTAGTGGCTATCTTGGTATTTAGATAGCTAAAGTTGTATTTATTATAAATAAAGGTATTAAGAGGCTTTTATGGAATCGGCTGAATTTGAATTAAAAAACTGGTTATTACAATTGAGTTTTTTACGTGGTGATGGTTTATGGATCAGTGAAGTTTTTTTTATCATACTGATCGCATTACTTTTAGACTTCATTAAAAAACGTGTACTGAAAAAAGTTTATCAGCGTTTGGAAAAAACAGAAAATCCCTGGGATGATGCCTTTATTGAATCGGTGTCAAAACCCTTGTCAGCTTTTATCTGGCTCTGGGGTATCTCGATTGCATCCAATGTAATTGCCGATGCTAATGATGCCAGTATTTATAATACGCTTGTTCAGCCTGCTCGACAGGTAGGTGTTATTGTTATTTTGACCTGGTTTGTATTACGCATGATTGTTCGTATTGAGCGGAATCTGATTAAAATTGGGCGTATGCGCGAGGATAATTATGATGTAACGACGGTACAGGCAATCACCAAACTTGTGCGGGTTTCGGTATTTATTACCGGTGCGCTGATCACCTTACAGGAATTGGGCGTCAGTGTTGCCGGAGTCTTAGCCTTTGGTGGTATTGGTGGTATGGCTATAGGTTTTGCTGCCAAAGATTTATTATCAAACTTTTTTGGAGGTTTGATGCTCTATATGGACCGGCCTTTTGTCGTAGGTGACTGGATACGTTCACCGGATAAAAATATTGAGGGTACGGTAGAAAATATAGGCTGGCGTTTAACAATGATTCGTACCTTTGATAAGCGTCCCTTATATGTGCCAAATTCAACATTTGCCAGTATTTCTGTAGAAAATCCATCACGTATGACTAACCGGCGTATAAAAGAAACTATTGGTGTGCGTTACGATGATGTGGATAAACTGGAAAACATTCTTGATGATGTGCATACTATGTTACAGCAGCATAATGACATTGACACAAAACAGACATTGATGGTTAATTTTAATCAGTTTGCTCCATCTTCGCTGGACTTTTTTATCTACACTTTTACTAAAACGACCAATTGGGTTAGATATCACAAGATAAAACAGGATATATTGTTTAAAATCATACAAATTATTGAGCAGCACGGTGCTGAGATTGCTTTTCCTACTTCAACCGTGCATATCAATGGTGAAATTATGCAAAAGGGACTTCCTCAAAATGACTAAAACTAAAATAAAAGGAGGGTGCGATCATGGCTGATAAATTACTGATCATAATGGTCAACACTGACCCCAATAATGGTGCCGAGTTAGGCGCTCCTTTTTTTCAGGCTACGGTTGCAGCTGCAATGGAATATGATGTTGAAGTGATTCTCACGGGCCGTTCGGGCGAACTGGCAGTACGTGGTGTTGCTGAAAAATTATTTATTAAAGCAGAGAGTAAACAGACGGTATATGATTATATTCGCGAGGCCTATGAAGCCGGTGTAAAGTTTAAGGTGTGCACTACCACATTGGAACTATGGGGTAATGATTTAATCCCGGAAATTACTGAAACTATTGGCGGTGCCTATGTGATATCGGAAGCCATGGATGATAATACCGTGACCTTTACTTATTGAATTATTAGCTGGAATTTATGCAAGAAATTAATCAATTATTTACTCATAGCCGTCAGGTTAGAGCAGAGGCAGATTGTTTATTTAGTAAACAAGAAATGCTTTTAGCGATAGCGGAGTTAGGCAAAAGTATTAGTAAAAAATTATCTCAGAGTAATCCCGTTGTTATCGGTGTTATGAATGGCGGTATGATCCCCATGGGGTTGTTGATGCCTGAGCTGGATTTTTCCTTACAGATAGATTACCTGCATGCTACTCGTTACCGCAATACTACCAGTGGCAATGAACTACAATGGTTAGTGAGTCCGCAAACTGCCCTGCAGGGCAGAACGGTATTATTAGTCGATGATATACATGATGAGGGAATTACTCTGGAAGCAATAAAAGAATACTGTCTTAAGGAAGGGGCTAAAAAAGTGTATAGTGCTGTGCTGATAAATAAACTGCATGACAGAAAAAATAATAGCGCTGCCGATTTTGTTGCTCTGCATATTCCCGATCGCTATGTTTTTGGCTTTGGTATGGATTACAAGGGTTTATTGCGTAATGCACCAGGTATTTTTGCTGTGAAAGGACTGTAAAAATGGCTGAACAAAAACAGATTGCTATTATTGGCGGTACCGGCTTAACTTCTCTGGCTAATCTTAATATCGTGCGTCGGCAGATAGTAATGACACCCTATGGTGAACCTTCATCATCCTTAAGTTATGGTTGCATGCACACACCTGCTGCTATTGGGCAGGAACAAAACAATACTAATGAAGTCGTTTTTCTGGCTCGTCATGGACACGCACATAATATACCGCCCCACATGGTCAATTATCGGGCAAATCTATATGCTTTAAAAAAAGTCGGCATTACTACTATTATCGCTATTAATGCCGTTGGCGGCATTCGTGCGGATATGTTACCGGGAAGTCTGGTTATTCCTGATCAAATTATTGATTATACCAATAAGCGAATTAATACTTTTTATGAACAAAATTTGACTCATGTTACTCATATTGACTTTTCATACCCCTATAATGCTCAATTGAGTCAGCATATTTTAACAATTGCCCGTAAGGAAAATATTGATATTACTCAAGGCGCAACCTATGCCGCTACAGAAGGGCCTCGTCTTGAGACTGCTGCAGAAATACAACGTCTCAAACGAGATGGTTGTGATATTGTCGGTATGACTGGCATGCCTGAAGCTGTATTGGCACGAGAATTAGATATGAATTATGTGTCAGTTTGTGTTAATGCTAACTGGGCTGCGGGGCTAAGTGATGAATTAATTACCATGTCCGCAATAGAAAAAAATCTGGAAGGTGGTTTGGTCAGGGTGCGTACCTTACTGGCAGCTGTATTGCATTCTGCTATTTAACAGCTTGAACCTGTTAAACTTATTGTGGATTGTTGCTAGTGCTAAAAGGGGTAACATATATTAGCATACCGAAAACGGGATTATCCAGATAATGCAGTTCACGACTGCGCATTTTTCGATTTGTCTTAAATTGATAAACCTGCTTAATACACTGCTGATCTGCGCTATTGTCTTGCGGGCCATCAGCACTATACGCCAGAATGTCGGCATTTTTATCTGAGTTACCGGCGCTATTCTCTGAGCTATAGGTATTATCGGCTTCATTGGCCAGTAATTTTTCATTATTGCTGTGCTTACCAGTTTGCTCGGTAAGTTCAACTTCACTGGCCTGCTCCGGGGTGTTTATATAAATACATTGTGATGCCTGCAAGTTGACTTGCATATGCAGGAAACGGGAAACATATAATTTTAGTTCACCGGTAGGCAGCAGGCTGTCGGAGAATTGCTCAGCTGTAATTAGAATGGGTAATGCTCTTTGTTTCGATAATGAACGCTGGGTCCAGCCAAAATGTGCTAATAGTTTATAATCTTTTGAATAACGGAGGTGAGCGGCAGATTCAGATAACTTATAATTGTTTGCCGAAAGCGTTGCAATATTGTTTCTTAAGGGTGAAAACTGCTTGCTGAGTAAATCAAATTCTGCCAGTGCGGGTATGTCATTGCTCGGCTGCTGCTGATTATCATTACCAGCCGATAAATCGCTTGTGTTTGTTACCTCTGGTCGGCTCCAGAACTCATCCTGCATGCCCTGTTTATTTAAATGTCTGAATAAAATAACTTCAACAATATAGTATTGTTTTTCTTCAGACTGATTTTGCTTACTATGGGCCTGTTCAGTCGGCTCAGCATATATTGGTAGGCTGAAACACAGGACAATGATAAGGAAAAAAATTTTTTTTTGAAAAATCAGCATATTTTCTGCTCTTGTTTTATATGCGATATATTATGCAAAATAGGACAGGGGAAAGCTATACTATATTGATTAAAAATAAAAAATACTGGATATATAATTTTTATGACCGTGATGTCGATTAAAAAAATGGGTGATCCGCTATTGGCAAGACAGGCGAAAAGGGTAGATTTACACAGTGAACAATTAATTGCTGATGTAAGCAATATGATTGATACTATGCGATATTATCAGGGAGTAGGGCTGGCTGCTCCCCAAATTGGATTGTCAAAACGCATTATCATAGTCGAAGTTGATCATAATATCCGTTACCCTCGAGCGTCTCGTATTGAGCTGAATGTATTGATTAATCCGCAAATTATTAATTTTTCAGCACAAAAGCAAAGTGATTGGGAAGGTTGTCTGAGTTTACCTGAACTCAGAGGAAAGGTCACACGTTCCTGTCATATTACTTATCGAGCGAAGACCCTTGATGGGGCCACTATTGTTAATAGCGTAAATGGCTTCTATGCACGTATTATTCAACATGAAATAGATCATCTTGATGGTGTTTTATACCCGCAACGTATGGATGATTGTTCAGCATTTGGCTATGAAGACAGTTTGCCTGCATATTAATTTTAAAACTGTCAAAATACTTGGAATTATCCTTTTTGAGAATGCTTTTTGCTGATGACTTCATACCTGAGCCTGTACGTAATTCAAGATGCTTGTCGCAAACCTGCATCATCCTGATGAGGTTTACTAAATGAAATATTAAGTAGCGATACTACTAAATTGAGTTTGTAAAATTTCATTGGTGAATGAGGTGCGCAGATAAAAACCACGGGGTAATGTTTGTGTTCTTTGGCCATTTTGGCCAATAGTCGCGGTAACGACTGAAGCGTTGGCAGCTTTGGGACGAATTTGTAAGTATTCGCCCAGGTGAGCGGTAATGCTTTCAACCTGGCCTAAGCAAATAAGCTCCATAAATTCTTCCCAGTCATCCTGTAATGCCTGCATTTGCTCACCTGAGGGTGACCAGATAAAACCATGACCTACCTTTCGCAAAGCAATAGGAATGCTTGGATCTGCCTCGATCGGTAACCAGAGAACACGTGATAATTTATGAAATACACAGCAATCTTCCCAGTTGAGCCCTATATAATGAAGTAACGGCACGGCACATACAAAAGTGGTTTCCTTGGCCTGGTGCTTACTATTGAGAGGAATGGTTTTCAACTCAATGCCCAGTTCCTGAAAATCAGGGGCTGATAAATTGCCGGCGCTGGCACCCAGATGGACTTCAATAAGCTGCCCGATCCAGCCTTTATCATGTTTCAGGTTTTCAGGTGTCGGCCAGTGGATGTCATCTGCCAGTTGGGCTAAGGTTTTTCCGTATAATTGTATGACTCTGGATTGTAACTCTTGTTCTGATTGGGGCCTGGGAAAAAGGGACATACCGAGCTTAGACTGATTTTATGAGAAGAAACACAAAAGCAATCACCAGAATCAATGGGATTAATGTGGCCAGCCAGTCGTTACCAGATGCTTTAGGACTATTTTTTAGCATGTCTTTGGCACGGGGTAACAGGTAAACCAGCATTAAAACAATTAGCAGTGCTGAAAAGATCTTCATCCAATCCATGATTTAATTACCTGTGGTTAAGCGCTTATAAAAATAAATTGAGCGGTAAATGCTATAGCCCTAAAAGAATAGCGGCAACTGTGTGTGCAGTTGCCGCTATGTCAGGAGTGTTTTACTGCTTCAGTGGGAGGATTTTAATCATCACCTGAGAAAACACCCAGTAAGACCAGTAAGTTTACAAATATATTATATAAACTTAGGTACAGGCCCACTGTTGCCATAATATAATTTCTTTCTCCACCATTGATGATACGGCTGGTATCATAGAGGATGAAGCCACTCATGATTAATATCACTACAGCTGAAAGTGCCAGTGAAAGAGCAGGAATTTCCATAAAAATATTGGCCAGTGACGTAATCAGTACTAGCACCATACCCACTACCAGCATACCACCCATAAAGCTGAAGTCACGTTTTGTCGTGAGAGCATAACCGGAAAGTGCCAGAAAAATAACACCGGTGCCACCTAGAGCGGTCATAATAAGCTGACTGCCATTAGACATTTGCAGGTAGTTGTTCAGCATGGGCCCCAGGCCCAAACCCAGCAGACCGGTAATGGCAAATACAACAGCAATTCCTGCTGCGCTGTTTGCTGTACGGGGTAATACCAGCCAGATCAGACCCAGAGCGCCAAGACTGGCTATCAAAGGCATAAAGGCCGGCATAGCCATGTGCATGGAAATGTAGGCCGTGAGAGCACTAAAGAGCAAGGTAACAGATAATAAAGCATAAGTGTTTTTTAGTACTTTATTGGTTTCCAGGACACCTGCTTGACTTGCTTGTGTTTGAGTAAGCTGTACGGGTCGATTCATCGCTATTTAGCCTCCGGCCTTTTATTATAAAAAATGACATTATGTACGTTAATATGCGATCTAAGACATAATAAATCAAGGAAAATTCATTTTTTTTTACTCAAGTACTAGTATTAAATGAAAAGGTTGTTTATAATCGCCTCACTTTTTCGACGGTGGGCTGGCTGAGTGGCTGAAAGCACTGGTCTTGAAAACCAGCAACGGGTTAAACCGTTCGGGGGTTCAAATCCCTCGCCCATCGCCATTATCTAAAAAGTATCCGAAGTCTATATCAATTTAAATTCCTTATATTTTATCATTCTAGCCTCATCCAAATTATCTAATGTTCCTTTCTTTTTATCAGTAATTTAATTTTTTGCTATGGTATATTATGGCCAAACAAGTTAAACTTTTAATGGAGTGTTCTAAGTTAATAATAATAACAGGCAATTACAAGAATAAAGCCTGGGAGATATAAGTGATTAAAGTATTGCTAGTTGATGATCATGAATTGGTCAGAACAGGGATAAGGCGTTTAATTGAAGATATCAAAGGTCTTGAAGTTGCCGGTGAAGTTGAAACCGGTGAGGCAGCGATTGAGTTTGCCAATGAGCAACGTGTTGATGTTGTTCTGATGGATCTGAATATGCCCGGTATTGGTGGTCTTGAAGCGACTCGCCGATTAATAGCCAAAGATAAACACCTGAAAATTATTGTTGTGACGGTTCATGATAGTGATCCATTTCCACAACAGTTGTTTAAAGCTGGGGCAATGGGCTATTTGACTAAGGGCTGCAATATTGACGAAATTGTTCATGCCATTAAAGAAGTTTTTTATGGACGGCGCTATATCAGTGTTGATATAGCCCAGAAAATGGCCATGAATATCCAGCCAGAGGATGAAAATCCCTTTGATAAATTATCACAACGTGAAATGCAGGTGATGATGATGAGCATGCAGGGCATGAAAGGCCAGCAAATTTCAGAACAGCTGAATCTAAGTCCAAAAACCATTAGTACCTATCGCTATCGTCTGTTTGAAAAGCTAAATGTCACCAATGATGTTGAATTAACCCGTCTGGCTATGCAGTATGGCCTGATTGATGATACGATTTGATTTATCCCTGAAAACCTGAATATCTTCTTTCAGGTGTTAATGATGTAGCTTATTTATTGGTGTAAATATTATCTTTTTTTATGTCTGATAAGCCTGAACTCAGTGTTACTAAAAACAATTCCACAGCCATGATCCTGGATGCCCACGAGGGGCAGGTCTATTCACAGCCGTTTGATATCGAGCATTTTTTAAGAGATTTAAGCACCCGGCCTGGTGTCTACCGAATGGTTGACAGTCATCATATTGTAATCTACGTAGGTAAAGCAAAAAATCTAAAAAAACGCGTCAGTAGCTATTTTAAAAAATCCGGCCAATCAGCTAAAACAACGGTAATGGTGAGTCAGATTGCAGCGATTGAAATTATTATTACACATACCGAAAGTGAAGCGCTTTTACTTGAAAACAATTTAATAAAAACGCTTAAACCTCGTTATAATATTCTGCTACGCGATGACAAATCGTATCCCTATCTCTTTTTATCCGCCCAGGATGAATTTCCCCGCTTAGCTTTTCATCGAGGCGGGCGAAAAAAAAAGGGGCGTTATTTCGGCCCTTATCCCAATGGTCACTCCGTTAAAAGCAGTTTAAACTTATTGCAAAAATTGTTTCCTGTACGCCAATGTGAAGATAGTTTTTATAAAAATCGTTCTCGTGCCTGTTTACAATATCAAATTAAGCGCTGCAAGGCTCCCTGTGTGAATCTGGTGAGTGCTGCAGATTATGCCGAAGATGTACGCCATACCGTATTATTCCTGGAGGGTAAAAGCAGCCAGATTATTGATGAATTAGTAGATTCAATGGATACGCATGCACAACGGTTAGAATATGAGCAGGCGGCCATTCGTCGGGATCAGATTGTCAATCTCAGACGATTGCAGGAAAAACAATATGTCAGTAATGAAAAAGGTGATCTGGATGTAATTGCTATTGATTATCAACAGGAAGTAGCCTGTATACAGCTGTTTTTTATTCGTGATGGTCTGAATCTGGGTAATAAAAGTTTTTTTCCAAAAAATACCCGTCAGCAGACGATATCTGATTTATTATCTGCATTTATTGCTCAATTTTATATCGCTTCAGCTCAATCTGAGCGTTTCATCCCGGCAACTATACTGGTGAGTCATTCTTTTGCAGATCGTGTTACCATCGAACTGATTTTGCTTGAACAAACGGGTCATAAAATACAAATCAAAGATAAGGTAAGAGGCGAGCGTGCAAGATGGTTGCAAATGGCACAAATGAATGCACAAACTGCATTAATGAGTCGCTTATCTAATCGGGCCAGTGTGTTAAAACGTTTTGAAGATTTGCAGCTGGCCTTAGATATGGATATTTTGCCGCAGCGTCTGGAATGTTTTGATATTAGTCATAGCTCAGGCGAAGCGACAGTAGCCTCTTGTGTAGTATTTGACCAGTCAGGGCCAGTTAAAACTGATTATCGACGCTTTAATATAGAGAATATCACTCCTGGAGATGATTATGCTGCCATGCATCAGGCTTTAACTCGCAGATATGCAGGTTTAAAGAAAAAGATACTGAATAATAGTGGCGCTACATTACCTGAACTACTGGTTATTGATGGTGGTAAAGGTCAGGTAAGGCAGGCCAGGGAAGTATTACAAACGCTGGATATTACGAGTGTAAAAATTATTGGTATCACCAAAGGTGAGGGTAGAAAAGCTGAACTGGATACATTACTCTTGTCTGAAACAAATGAGAAAGTTATACTGCCTGCAAGTTCTAAAGCGATGCATTTAATACAACATATTCGGGATGAGGCACATCGTTTTGCCATTACCGGGCACAAGAATCGTCGAGCCAAAGCCAGAAAAATATCTCAATTAGAGAAAATCCCTGGTCTGGGCCCGAAACGCAGACAGTTGTTGTTAAAACAATTTGGTGGTTTACAGGAAGTTATCCGTGCCGGAGTTGAAGATCTGGCCAAAATTAATGGAATCAGTAAGGCTCTGGCACAAAAAATCTATGATCATTTTCATAGTTAATAGCCCAATATCAAAGTGAAATAAAATTTTTATGCAATATACAATACCTAATTTACTGACCTCTTTTCGAATGATACTGGTCCCTGTATTTGTCGTGGTTTTCTATTTACCTGTTTCCTGGGCCAATCAGGTAGCCTCAATTATCTTCATGGTAGCGGCCATCACCGACTGGTTTGATGGTTATCTGGCTCGAAAACTAAACCAGACCTCAGCTTTTGGTGCTTTTTTAGACCCGGTAGCAGATAAAGTCATGGTGGCTGTTGCACTGGTCTTACTGGTAGACAGAAACCCTACTGATTATCATAGTGCTTTTATGACCATTGCTGCAGTGATTATTATTGGCCGGGAAATAACTATTTCAGCCTTGCGTGAATGGATGGCCGAAATCGGTTCAAGAAATAGTGTAGCGGTATCAATTATTGGCAAAATAAAAACAACTGCTCAAATGACGGCCATTGTCTGGTTACTTTTTGCCCAACCTCTGTTAGGTGTACCCCTAGTTGAAATTGGCTTTATTCTGCTTTATATCGCTGTATTTTTAACTCTCTGGTCAATGATAGATTATATTTCAGCAGCGCTGCCAGCGCTAAAAGAATAAATTGAACAGGGCAGCCAAAATAAGCTGATAATACAAAAAAATCGTTGACATACCGTTCATAAACGTTAAAATACACGCCATCAAATCAAAGCGGGAATAGCTCAGTTGGTAGAGCACGACCTTGCCAAGGTCGGGGTCGCGAGTTCGAATCTCGTTTCCCGCTCCAATTTGATTTTGTTATATTGAACACTTTTATCTACCTAAAAGTTTCAAGTTTTACTCAGGAAATACACTCCACTTATATTTGTACATTTCATTAACACTTATAGTGAAGTTATTTGCTTATTGGGCTGAATGGCAGAATGGCTATGCAGCGGATTGCAAATCCGTGTACCTCGGTTCGACTCCGGGTTCAGCCTCCATTATTAAGCAAAACTCATTTCTTGTACAAAATATGACAATTGTTGCGGGAATAGCTCAGTTGGTAGAGCACGACCTTGCCAAGGTCGGGGTCGCGAGTTCGAATCTCGTTTCCCGCTCCAAACACATCTGTTAGCCCAGGTGGCGAAATTGGTAGACGCAAGGGACTTAAAATCCCTCGATCGCAAGATCGTGCCGGTTCGATTCCGGCCCTGGGCACCATTCTTTGGTATTAAATCTTTAAAATACAATGTCTTATGTTTTTAATATTGTATTTCGTCCCACTTATAAATTATATTTTGCCTACCTTTTTAAAAA
>Ga0256844_10000049_pt1 | contig 45859 bp, 33 predicted proteins | sample MusselsmetaG_FD_189100 | JGI IMG/M metagenome (GOLD analysis project Ga0256844, IMG submission 189100) | Mussel associated microbial communities from hydrothermal vent at the East Pacific Rise, Pacific Ocean - Mussels | ecosystem: Host-associated > Mollusca > Shell > Unclassified ... | reverse complement strand
AGTACGTGCTCAATCTGGGAAGGGAAGACATTGACGCCTCGAATAATCAACATATCATCAGTACGTCCTGTAACTTTCTCCATGCGAACCATAGTTCGACCACACTCGCAAGTTTCATACATAAGTCTTGAAATATCTTTTGTGCGGTAGCGAATAATGGGAAAGGCTTCCTTGGTAAGTGTTGTAAAAACGAGCTCGCCCTTTTCTCCGGGAGGCAATACCTCACCCGTATCCGGATCAATAATTTCGGGAAGGAAATGATCTTCAAAAATGTGCATTCCTTTGTCACCTTCAAGACACTGCATGGCAACACCTGGCCCCATCACCTCCGAGAGACCATAAATATCCACTGCCTTAATGTTCAATTTGCGCTCAACTTCATCACGCATGTTTTCACTCCAGGGCTCTGCCCCGAAAACACCGACACGAAGAGAGAGGGACTTTGGATCAACACCTAGTGTTTCCATGGTTTCAGCAAGATTCAAAGCGTAAGATGGAGTGGCAAGCAGTACAGTTGGTTCAAAATCCTGCATAATGGTAATCTGACGTTTGGTGTTGCCGCCGGAAACTGGAATTACCGTGGCACCAAGACGCTCAATTCCGTAGTGTGCACCAAGACCACCAGTAAAAAGGCCATAGCCATATGCGTTATGCACCATATCCTTAGCTGTAGCACCAGCAAGTGTAAGCGCTCTTGCCATGAGGCCTGCCCATAGCTCAATATCCTTTTTAGTGTATCCAACAACCGTTGGTTTACCGGTGGTGCCAGAAGATGCATGAACACGAACAACCTGATCCATTGGGACAGTAAACAGGCCAAAAGGATAGCTTTCACGCAGATCTTCTTTCACAGTAAAGGGCAGTTTTGCAAGATCATCGAGTGACTGAATATCTTCAGGTTTTATTCCTGCCGCATCCATTTTATCACGATATGGGGCAACGGTTTTGTAAACACGTGCCACCAGGTGTTGAAGACGTTTCAGCTGGATAGATTCCAAGCCGACTCGCGGCAGGGTTTCAATCTCCTCTTCCCAATATAGTGTCATGACTTATTCCTGTTTATCTATGTTGATCTCTTTATTTTATACCAAGAAAGACGCTCTTACAGGTTTGGAGCATGAAGCTCCCCAACCTGCTTTTCTTTCTCAGGCTGTTATTGCTCTTCCTGCTGCAAATGCTTTTAGATTTACTTCACGGAATCGTTCAGGAATTCTGGTATTGATGATATTTTCATACACAGCGACTTCCATGGGCAAAAATGCAGACATGGCACCAACCATTACAATATTTGCAGCCTTAACCTCACCCGCATCCTGTGCAATATCAAAAGCATCCACTACAACCACCTGAATACCCTGAGAACTGATAGCATCAAGCACATCAGCCGGGTATGGAATCTGCCCCATGGCCACACTTGGCGGCTTAATCTGCTGAGTATTTACGATAACCTTGCTCTCTTTATGAAGATAGGGCAGATAACGTGCTGCTTCCATCATTTCAAAAGAGATTAAAATATCAGCCTTACCGGGTTCAATGAGTGGTGAGTAAACCTTATCGCCGTAACGCAGCTGGGCTGTTACCGATCCACCACGTTGAGCCATGCCATGTACTTCACTTTTCTTGGCATCGTAGCCTGCGGCAAGAAGTGCATAAGCTGTTACTTCACTGGCAAGCAGAATTCCCTGCCCACCCACTCCGGAAAAAAGAATGTTTCCTGTTGCTGCCATTGTCTATTCTCCCTTCCTGTTAATTGCTTCAAATTTACATAGAGAGGCACATTGCCCGCAACCGTTGCACTGTACTTCATTGATCACAGCAAAACCTTTCTGTTTTTCTTTATATCCTTTAGCCACTGCCTCTTCTGGTGTCATATTGGTCCAGCTGATTGCAGGACAACCAAGATTTACACAGGATCTGCAGCCTACACAGTTTTCAGTTTTGGTATTGTAAGGATTGTGAAGTGCATTCTTTATCTCAGGTAGAAGCACGCAAGGTGCTCTTGAGATAAGCACTGCCATTTCATCAATTTCTAAAGCAGTTTTTAACGCCTTTTTACATGCAGCAATATCATGGGGATTAACTGTTTCCACATGCTTTACACCAACAGCTTTACATAATGCTTCCAAATCTATGGCATTTGCTGCCTCGCCCTTGATATTACAGCCGGATGCCGGGTTGTTCTGTTGCCCGGTCATCGCTGTAATTCTATTATCAAGAATAACGAGAACTGTTTTAGAATCATTATAGACAGAGTTCATCAGGCCATTTATGCCTGTATGACAAAAAGTGGAATCACCAATCACAGAGACCAGTTTGCCCTTTCCTTCGTCCCCAAGAGCTTTGGCCATTCCATGTGCAATGGTCACTGATGCGCCCATACAGACACAGGAATCCATTGCTGACAACGGTGGCAAAAAACCTAAGGTGTAACAGCCAATATCGCCTGACACAAAGACATCTTTCATCTTGGATAAGTTAAAGAACACACCGCGATGAGGGCAACCCGCACACATATTAGGTGGCCGCATGGGAAGGTCTGCCGGAGCAAAAAGCTCAGAAGTGGAATCCGGATCGATAGCGGTACGAACAATGGATGTATTTAACTCACCCTGGTTTGGAATTAAATCTTTACCGTGACAGTCAACACCCATAGCCTTGATGTGATGCTCCAGGAATGGATCAAGTTCTTCCACCACAAACAGTTCATCAACACTTGCTGCAAATTCTTTAATTTTCTTCTCAGGAAGGGGCCAGGTCATGCCAAGTTTCAATACTGTGGCTTCAGGAAATGCCTCCTTCACATACAGATAGGCAACACCACCTGTGATAAAACCGCGTTTAGTGTCACCTGGCTCAACGAAATTAAAGGCATCACTTTCTGCAACTTCGCGCAGCTTAGCCATACGCTCTTCCACGACTTTTCTTCGGTTACGGGCGTTTCCGGGGAGCATAACGATCTTTGCAGGTGCTTTCTCAATCCCGCAGGTCGCTGCAGACTCCATCATTTCACCCTTATGGAGCACACCTTTAACATGTGCAACACGGGTGGTAATACGGAAAAGAACCGGAGTATCATATTTTTCAGAAAGCTCATAAGATGCTTTCAGTAATTTTTTCGTTTCAGCAGGCTCACTTGGCTCTACCATGGGAAGCTTTGCAGCATAGGCATAATTGCGATTATCCTGCTCGTTCTGAGACGAATGCATCTCCGGATCATCAGCAGTAATAATAACCAAACCACCACGCACGCCAGTGTAAGATACGGTGAAAAGAGGATCAGCAGCCACATTGAGACCAACATGCTTCATGGTGGCAAAGGCCCTAACACCAGCAAAAGATGCTCCAATGGCCACTTCAAGGCCAACTTTTTCATTTGGCGCCCATTCGGTATACACGCCTTCATATTTGGAGAGATTCTCCATGATCTCCGTCGATGGTGTTCCGGGATAACCAGAGGCAACTTTCACTCCTGCCTCGTAGGCAGCCATAGCTATGGCCTCGTTCCCGGACATCCAGAGTGAATTACTGTCTGTCACTTTTTCACCTGTCACTTTAATTAAAAATAGTTAGTAATATTCTCTGCCCTAACAGCAGGGACAAAATCCTCACATAAAATAAGCCAAACTACCTCAAAAGCCTGCTTTCAAGCAAGGTTTTTTTAAACTGAAAATTGTAAAGGAGGTATCCCTTTCAGCAGATATTTCTGTCAAAACCACTTAACCATACCGAAACGTTCCATAAATATATGGTTCACTCAAAGCAGTATGTTATCTGCCACGATTCGACGGTCGATTTTAAAATTCATCTTTAATTGGACTAAACATTGATTTTCAATTCAATCAGAGAATTCAATCAGACTCTACACAAACCCAAACTTTCTGAAACATGGTTGTAGAAAATGTTTGCTTATAAATCTATTCCGGCTTATTCCGAAATAAACAGAAAAACAAAAAAGGCCGAAACCCTAAAGAGGATTTCGGCCTTTTTTGTTTTTCCTAAAGTAACAGGAAATTTTTGTTCAGAAGCTCCCCAACTCTACCCTATTCCTGCCATTTTCTTTTGCCTTATACAATGCCTGGTCGCTACATTCAATAAGAGAAGCTCTAGTTGGCTCCATTCCTTCCATGTCAGTAGATGAAATACCTATACTAATTGTCACAGAAATGAGTTGTCCACCATTCTCGAACCTCTCTTGTTCAATCCCTCTCCTCAAACGCTGGGAAAGCACCTTTGCACCTTTGGCACCAGTGTCGGGCAAGATAATGGTAAACTCTTCTCCACCGTAACGAGCCACAATATCACAATTGCGAACAAGTCGAACAAAAACAGCACTCACTTCCTTAAGTATATCATCCCCAACTGTATGTCCGTAGGTATCATTGACCTTCTTAAAAAGATCAATATCCAGCATAAGCAAAGAAACGGGATGATTATAGCGAACAGCCCGTTCCAGTTCAGTTTTAAATACCTTCTGGAAGTATCTGTGGTTATACACACTAGTCAGCCCGTCACGATAAGCAAGTTCTCTAAATTTACTATTGGCCTGCTGCAACTCCAGCGCCAACTGATCAGCATTTTGCTTTGCCTGTTTCAGCTCAAGGACAATCTGCTCATATGAAAAATTGAGCTCTCCCAACTCTTCATTCGCATCCTGCATAATTTGAGAAAATGGCTTTATTTTACCAGGATCAATTGCGAACAATTCCAAAATCTCTCGAGATTGTTCTCCAACCCTATCGATTAACGCATCAACCTCTTCTCCGGTAAGCCGCCACTGTTTACCGGCCACAGAATGAACCGCTATGGATTTCTTATTACTATGAGTTCCATGATACATGGCGGCAATCATATCTGAACAGCCAAGTACCATGGCCGACTCCTGGTTAGATACTTCAGCAGCCTCAGCAGTATGGTGATAATGGATAGGCTGAGTGATTGACTCAGGTAAATTCCAGGAATTAAGAAGAAAATGGCCGACATCAGTATGGTCAAAGCCAAAATGATTTCTTTCAGTTTCGCTGGTACTCTCTCCACTGACACGCTTTTCATCAAGGACTGTAATGTAACTATCCGGCTGGGAAATAAAAAGAATCAGCACACCAATGTCCTGCAGGAGTCCTGAAACAAATAAATCCGGGTCCCTATGTCCGACTGCTTTTCCTAAAACTTCTGCAGCCACTGCAGCAGTAATGGCACGCCGCCAGAAATGATCCAGATCAAAGCTCCCCTGGGGAGCATTCTGGAATTCCTGCACAATCACAAAGGAAAGGGCTATATTTTTTAGTGCGTCAGTACCAATCAGGCCTGTGGCCTGGGAAAGGGAGGAAACGGGTTGTCTAAGTCCATAAAGAGATGAATTAGCAACCTTTAAAATACGAATACTTAAGGATGGATCAGACTTGATTATTTGCGCCAGATCATCAAAAGAATTATCTTCTTCCCGTACAGCTTCAAGAATTTTTAATGCTATTGAGGGTGGTGAGGGTAATCTGAGTTTTTCATCAAAAAAATCTTGAAGATCGGTCATTCAAGGACTCCCAATTAATACTGTTCTTTTTCACTTTCTAGTTAATATACTCAGCCTACCTGTTGGCACTCCAGAGGTCAAATAGAATTCCTGCAAAGAACACAAAAACACATTTCATTTCAACAAGAAGCACCCGTAGATATTATTGCAGCATTTTTTCCATGCTCTCCTGGGCAGCTTCCCACTTTTCATACCAGCTTTCAAGTTTTCTGGTACAATCGTCATACTCAGCAGAGGTTTTCAACCAGGCTTCCTGATCCTGGTAAAGCTCAGGCTCTGCCATCCTTGCCTCAAAATCTGTTTTCAGGGATTCAAGCTTTGCAACTTGCTTCTCAGCTTCTTCTGCTTTTCTTTTCCAAGGGCCTACTTTTTTATTCCACTTCTGGCGTTCCTTAGCGTCCTGTTTTCTTTTGTCTTTGCGTGACAGCTGGTTGTTGGGATCACTTGCTTTCTGGACAGCTTTTACAGCTTTTGTATCTTGTGACCTCTTCTCTTGTTTTGCTTCTTCAGCCTGGGTTTTCAACAAATAATCACTGATATTTCCCTCATACACAGCTATCTTTCCATCTTTTACTTCAACAACCTTATTCACAAAACTATCAAGAAAATATCGGTTATGAGAAACGACAAGAATAAATCCATCATACTGTGACATTGCCTCCTGTAAAACTTCCTGAGAGCTTATGTCCAGATGATTTGTAGGTTCATCGAGCAACATGCAGTTTGCAGGAGATGCGATCATTTTTGCCAAGGCCAGACGGCTTTTTTCGCCACCAGATAAAACAGACACTTTTTTATCCACTTCCTCACCCCGGAACAAAAAAGCACCAAGTAACGAGCGAATACGAGTAACAGTCATATCCTTTACAGACAGCGAAAGAGTATCAAGTGCCGTTAGTGTCGGAATAAGTTCCTGGGCCTGGTGCTGCCCAAAATAGGAAAGCTGTACATTATGGCCAAGCTTTACCGATCCAGAATCTGCCCGAATTGCACCTGCAATTATTTTAACAAGGGTCGACTTCCCCGCCCCATTCACCCCCACCACAGCCACCTTATCACCACGCTGAAACTGGAAAGCAACATCATTCAAAACCTGCTTTCCATCAAAAGATTTACACAAGTTCTCCACAGTGAGAACATCCCTGCCGGAATCCGGGGCAGGTGGAAAACTAAAATGAATTTGCCGATCTTCTTCTCCAATCTCCAGAAGAACCATCTTCTCCAACTGTTTTACCCGGCTTTGTACCTGTTTTGCTTTGGTGGATTTAGCCCGAAAACGCTGAATAAACTGCATGCTCTGTTTAATCTGCGCCTGTTGATTATCATAGGCTGCTTTTTCAATGGTCTTACGCTCCACTTTCTCCTTTTCATAGTAGGAATAGTTTCCCTTGTAGACTGACAATTTCCCAAGACTTAATTCCCATGTCGTTGAAGTGACCTTATCGAGGAATGTACGGTCATGGGAGATAATCACCATTGCGCCATTGTAGGAACGAAGAAACTCTTCCACCCAGGTAAGAGACGTCAGATCCAGATGATTTGTGGGTTCATCAAGCAAAAGAAGTGATGGTGCAGCCAATAACATCTTGGCAAGCATCAGCCGCATAATCCAGCCACCAGAAAAGGATGATGCCGGTTTATCCATATCGCTCTGATGAAAACCAAGCCCAAGAAGGATCTTTTCAATCCGCGCCCGCATGGTATAAATGCCGCTTCCTTCCAGGCGATGTTGAATTTCTCCCTGACGTTCAAGTACCCTGGTAAATTCTTTTGATTGCGGATCTATATCTGCAAGTCCTTCATTGATTGCATCAACTTCCTTTTGCAATTCAAGCAGCTCTTCAAAGGCACTTTCTGCTTCCTGGTATAATGTCTGGCCGGAAGTTAATGCACTGGATTCCTGAGGAAGATACGCAACGGTAAAGTACTTTGCGCGACTCACAACACCATCATCACACTCTGCAACACCTGCCATTATTTTCAGAAGGGTTGATTTCCCGGCGCCATTAACACCCATCAGTCCGATTCGCTTCCCGTCAGTTACCGCAATGGAAAGATCCCTGAAGAGATGCTTCTCTCCATAACGGATATCAAGATGATTAATTGATAACATAGTTCATTGTGCCTCGTTTCAAGGATTTATCCGTTATGAGCTTCAATTGTTTTTCAATTCCCAACTCTTGTAATCGTTTAATATTCGCACGTTTGGGGCCAACAAAAGCCGACATATCTCTATCTGATATTGTGACATGCAGATTACTACCAGAAGGACATCCGACAAGCAATGGCCTGAGACGTTTAAACCATTGCCGGCTGGCCACAAACTCTCCAAATGAGGGATGGTAGGGTCCGGCAACTAACTCTTCTTCCAATGTATCCGTTGCCTGCAAACCCATTCGCATAATTTGTATTCCCGCCCGTTCCAGTTTCTCTTTTGCTTTGCAGCAAAGGGCAATTGCCTTGTTCAAACTCATGGGCTGATACCTGCCCTCTTTATATTTTTTAGCGAGCCCAGAACCATTAATTACAAGGGTCGGATAGAGTCTTACAAAATCAGGCCTGCATTCAATGACACGATCCAATGTGGCAAAAAAGGACAGCGTACTTTCGCAAGGCAAGCCTGGCATCAGCTGAACGCCAAGTTCCAATCCATTCTCTTTTAGTATTTTTATGGCTCGTAAGGAATCTGCTCCTGAATGACCACGTTCCGCTGCCTTAAGAACTCGATCATCCAGTGACTGCACTCCCAGCTCCACGGTTTTTACACCATTCTTAACAAGGAATTCACAGATGCTGTCATCAACACAATCCGGACGAGTGGAGAGCCGAATGGAATCAACCTCACCCCTTTTCAAAAAGGGCTGCACAGCATTTAAATAGAGCTCCTGGCGATTTTGGGAAAGACAGGTAAAAGAGCCGCCGTAAAAGGCAACCTGAACCCTGGAATGCGTATGGGAGAACCCAAGCCATTCAATTACTGTTTTATCTACCATCCCAGCATTGTCTTCTTTCTGTGGCTTCATTCCACTGATGGACACCTGATTACAAAACAAACACTGTTGCGGGCACCCCTGATGAGGGATAAAAATGGGGATAACGAGGGGCATGATAATTAATTTGAAAACTTCTCTATAACATTAGAAAGCATTTCAAGAGTGGCCGATGCCGCTCGCTGTTCAGCCTCTTTTTTGGAACCTCCTGTCCCGGTGCCGAGGGCATCACCCTTAAACAGAACAGAAACTGTAAATACTTTTTGATGCGATGGACCTTCTTCAAGATCAATTCTATAAGACGGCGCCTCGTTGAACTTCTCCTGTAAGGCCTCCTGCAACCTGCTTTTGGCATCTGCCATAAGCAACTCTTCTTTTTTGGTAGCCATCGCAGGAATAAAAAATCTGCGTATAATGGCTTCCACTGTGGGATAGTCACTGTCTTCAAAGATGGCACCAATCAATGCCTCATAGGCACAGGACAGAATAGAAGATTTATTACGACCATTAGACGCATCCTCACCTTTCCCAAGACATAGAAAATCACCAAGTGCAAGTTCTCTTGCCATTATTGCCAGATGAGTTTCATTAACCAGCGACGATCTAAGCCGGGTAAGCTCACCTTCCCGCATTTCAGGGAAACGGACACAAAGGGTATGGCCAATGACAAGATCAAGTACCGCATCACCTAAAAATTCCAGGATTTCGTTATTGTTATCAATCTGAGCCTGTTCAAAAGCAAAAGACGAATGAATCAATGCTTTTTGTAACAGGCGCAGATCGGTAAAACGATATCCAAGGAGTTGCTCCAGCCCAGCCAGATCATCCTTGTTTCGTCGTACCAGTGTTTCAATATCCATTGCCATTTTCCCCTTGTTAAAAACGCAAACTGTGGTATAAAGTGTTGCTCATGCCTATAGAGGCATGTTCGGCGGCGTAGCCAAGCGGCTAAGGCACTGGTCTGCAAAACCATGATTCAGCGGTTCAAATCCGCTCGCCGCCTCCAGCTTTTTTAAGGTGATATTCTGATTAATCAGGATATCACCTTTTTTTTATTCACATAAAAATGCAACTAGCGCGCTCTGCCCGGTAAAACAGTCTTGTATAGCACAAAACAGCAGTTCCGGCACCCCTTTCCTTTTTCAAAAACAAATACCACAAAGTTAACATTTGACAGAAGAAATATTCTGTCTATATTTTTCAAAACAGCTAAGTGTTAAAACACTTGACTCTCATAACTCTTTAAAGGAATAACTCCCAATGTCAGAAAAAAGTAATCTTATAAAAAAAGAGTCTTTAATTTATGCCATCTTCATTGGATTTGTTGTTGGTTTTATTACCGGGGCAATATTTGCCGTATACAAACTCGCCGCTTCCACTCCCCCCTGCCCTCCCAAACAACAGCAGACACAACAGGCAACCAGCAATTCCGAGCAATTAAGTAGTCAAACCGGTGAAGCCATTGCTAATTTCGAAGCTAAAGTCAAAGCAAAACCTGATAATGTTGCAGCATGGACACAACTTGGTCACCTCTATTATGACTCGAACCAAACAGAAAAAGCTATCAAGGCCTATATCCGATCCCTTGAATTAAATCCCGATAACGCCGATGTCTGGACTGACCTTGGGGTTATGTACAGACGAAATAAACAACCCGAAAAGGCCATTGAATCATTTGAAAAAGCATTCTCTGTCAAGCCAAAACATGAACCTTCACGACTGAATAAAGGAATCGTTCTCTTGTATGATTTCAACAAACCCGAAGAGGCCATTACTATCTGGGAAGAAATACTTGCAATTAATCCGGATGCAAAGCTGAATAATGGCATGCCTTTGACAGAGGCAATTAAAGAAATCAGAAAAGAAATGGAAACACCTGCACCTCCTAAAGAATAAGGAGATATACAATGTCAGCCAACGATATTCATATTCCGGAACACTGCGACCAGGAGAGTGAAAGTACTGGCGGCCTCCACGACAAGTTACCTCCTGTTGTGGAAAAACTGGTTGCCGCATGGCAAACAGAAGATTGCTTTGATCATGTAGGACCAGTCCCCATACCGTCACATACTTCTATAATTGATATCATTTACCAGGTGAGGCAGATACTATTCCCTGGATATTTTACAAAAACCAAGCTTCACGGCTCCAATCTGGAATACTATCTGGGCAAAGAAACCACAGAACTCTATGAACGTCTTAGCAAAGAAATAATCATGGCCATTCGTCATGACTGCAGACGCTCCAATCTCCCCTGCACCAAGTGTGAAAACCGGGGCCATCGCATGGCTTTATCATTTATTGAAAGCCTGCCAGATATTTCAGCCATGCTCTCCACCGATATTCGGGCAACCTTATCTGGAGACCCTGCAACTGCAAGCCCTGATGAAGTAATCTTTTGTTATCCCGGCCTGCTTGCAACATCTATTTACAGAATGGCCCATGAGCTATTCCTTCTCGAAGCACCTATTATCCCTCGAATTATGACTGAACACGCCCACACCTTAACAGGCATTGATATCCATCCAGGAGCCACAATTGGCCCGGGATTCTTCATTGATCACGGGACAGGTGTTGTTATTGGTGAAACAACCATCATAGGATCTAATGTTCGTCTATACCAGGGCGTCACACTAGGAGCACTATCACTTCCAAAAGATGCCGGGATACTTTTGCAAAACATTAAACGCCATCCGACCATTGAAGATGATGTGATAATTTACGCCAACACAACCATCCTTGGCGGTGAGACCACAATTGGAACACGATCTGTGATTGGTGGTAATATATGGCTCACCGAATCTGTCCCATCAGATACCAGAGTTATTCTCAAGCGTCCGGAGCTCCTCTATTCCGGAAGAAAAGGAGGTACATCATGACTACATCCGCGACTGGAACCATAGGAAACACACCACTTATCGCACTTACTACTATTTCTAAAAACTGCTGCGCCACAATTCTTGTTAAACAGGAGTCCCGTAATCCCATGGGCAGTGTTAAAGATCGTATTGCCCTTGCCATGATAGAGGCAGGAATTCGAGATGCAAAGATTACTGACGGCACCACAATAATAGAAGCGACATCAGGAAATACCGGGCTGGGGCTGGCATTTGTCTGCGCGGAAAAAAATCTTCCTTTAATCCTCACCATGCCCGAATCAATGTCCCTTGAGCGGAGAGCACTCTTAAAACATCTGGGAGCAAAGCTGATTTTAACTCCTGCCGCTGGAGGTATGAAAGGAGCCATTGAAGCCTCAGAAGAGCTCTTCAAAGAGACCCAAAACAGCTTTATGGTTAAACAATTTGAAAATCCGGCAAATCCTGCCGCCCATAAGGAAACCACAGCGGAAGAAATATGGCAGGCCACAAATGGGAAGGTTGATTTTTTTGTTGCAGGAGTAGGAACTGGCGGAACCATTACCGGTGTAATGGAAAATTTAAAAGAAAAGAATCCATCAATTATTGGTGTTGCAGTAGAACCCGCTGATTCTCCGGTACTTTCCGGGGGAAAACCGGGGCCTCATAAAATCCAGGGAATCGGAGCAGGATTTATTCCAAAAATCTTAAAACCTGAGCTTATTGATAAGGTTTTCTCAGTGTCAAACGATGATGCCATAGAGACGGCAAGAGAGCTTGCAAAAAAAGAGGGCTTACTGGTTGGTATCTCATCTGGTGCAGCCATGTGGGCAGCCCTGCAACTGGCAGGTGATAAGGAAAACCAAGGTAAAACGATTGTTTGCATCTTGCCTGACACAGGGGAACGTTACTTGAGTACCGACCTCATGACAAAGCCCTAACCCGCATTGCCCATGAGCATCTTGTCTAAAAGACATGTAAATACAGGACATTGCAACAAAACCACCGTGAGAAACAACGGATTATTTTCTCACAAAATACTCACCAGAGGCGGAGCAATACGGTTGCATCTGCTTCGTCTCTAAGCCAACAACCATGATCAACTAAAAATAGAAGAAATTGTGTTGCTCAGTTGTTTCAGATCAAAAGGCTTGGCAATGGCAGCACAAAATCCATAGTCTCGGTAACTGGCCATTACAAGATCATTAGAATAACCACTTGCAACAATAATTTTTGCATTGGGGTCTATGGACAAAAGCTTTGCAGCTGCCTGTTCTCCTCCCATGCCGCCTGGAATGGTTAAATCCATAATTACAAGATCAACAGGAGTACCGGAATCCTGTAATTCCTGATATTTATTGATCGCCTGAATACCATCATTTACCAAAATCGCTTCATGACCAAGGACACCAAGCTGCGAAGAAGCCAAATCCCGAATCATTTTTTCATCATCCATTATCATAATCCTGGCAACTTTTACTGCAGAATTAGCCTTCATTTTCTGCGTGTTGACACCATGGCTACTCCCGGAACGCACCGCAGGCAGATAGATGGTAAAAGTGGTGCCTTTCCCGCTGACGGAGCTAACAGTAAGATAGCCACCATGTTTATTTATGATGGAATGACAGATCGCAAGCCCTAATCCACTACCTTCCTGCTTGGTTGTGAAATAAGGATCAAATATTTTGTCTATAATTTCTCTGGGAATCCCAACCCCCGTATCCTGGATTCGAATACAGACATAATCGCCCTTATCCACACTGAGAAAGGCCTCAGAAGCGGTATCTTCTATGTTTGCACATTGAATTGTTATAAAACCACCAGCGGGCATGGAGTGCTTAGCATTGATGATTATATTTTGAATTACCTGACCTATCTGACCACTATCCACATCAACCATCCACAGATGTTCCGGAAAACTGTACTTACAAAGTACCTGACTGCCATGGAGCACAAAATTTGCTGATTCAGTTATAAGCTCAGGAAGAAACTTTGTCTCTTTGACCGGTTCACCACCTTTTGAGAATGTGAGTAACTGCTCAGTCAATTTTGCAGCCCTCTTAGTAGCCTTCTCGGCATCAGAAAGCAGCTCAGTTGTTCTGTTATCCTCTTTTGGAATCCTGTAACCTGCAAGCTCAATATTACCAAGCACTGCAGAAAGAATATTATTGAAATCATGGGCAATACCACCTGCAAGCACTCCGATGGATTCAAGTTTTCTGGTCTTCAGCAACTCTTCTTCAATCTTTTTCTCGTGGGTAATATCCCGGAAAACAATAACAACTCCTACAATGTTACTGTTCTTATCCCTGATTGGGGCCCCGCTGTCAGCAATTGATCGGGTTGTGCCATCCTTTGCAATCAATGCTGTATGATTGGCAAGGCCAATAATTCTTCCAAGTTCAATCACACGCTGTACCGGGCTTGCACATTTTTGTCCGGTTTTTTCATTAATGATATTAAAAACATCTATTGACGCTAATCCTCTGGCCTCTTCATTCGTCCAGCCGCTGAGATCTTCTGCAATTTTATTTATAAAGAGGATATTTCCCTTAATATCTGTTGTAATAACACCGTCACCAATTGAACGCAGAGTCACACTCAACAACTCTTTTTCAGCCTGACGTGCGTTTTCTGCATTTTTCCTATCATCGATATTGGTGGCGATTTCCATACGTACAAACCTGCCATCTGTCCAGCGAATAGCATGGTCCCTGCATTCGGACCAGTTCCCAGTCCTGGTATTCTGTAATTCCCAGACATGAGTAGGTGCTGGCTCTCCTTCTGAATCCAATAACAGGTGATTTGTACAAAAATCACAGGGACCATCTTGTCCCTTTTGGAAGGTCTTATAGCATTTCTTTCCAACGCAATCGCCGTAAAGCTTTTTTCCATGACTATTCAGAAAGAGGAGTTCATGGGTCTGCATATCACACACATAAACAACAGCATCCAGGCTATCAAGCACAGCCTGGAATCGATCAACAGTGTTCAGTATCTCCTTATCTCTGGAATTGATGGCCTCAATAATGGTGTCAAACTCTAAAATACCTCCAGACATACCTGGAGATAGGGACGAGCCGCTAACCTGCCTGCCAGACTCCAGAGCATCAACAATATTGTTCACCGGTAGTGAGAAAAACCTGTTAAAAACAACACGCAGAACTGTAAAAAGTATGAGACAAACTATAAACAGAAAAACAAGCTGATTAACAAAAGCATTTATAATCACTCCTGTCATAACTGAAGTAGGAATACAGTAATACATAATCCAGTTTTCCGGTTCTACAAATCGTTCTCTGAGTGCAATAAACTTCTGGCCTTTATAGGAAAAAGAAAAAAGCCCGGCTATGTTTTGTTCTGTAATATTCTTAAGATCAAAACCTAAATTATAGCGGGTTACCATCAGGGTATGATTTGGGTGGTAAATTGTTCGCCCATTTTCCGACACAACAAAAAGAAGCTCACCTTCGTACAATTGACCATCTTCAAAACTGGCCATAATTGGAGTGATATTCGCAAGACTTCGTTCCAGCACCAACACATACCCATCTTCAAGGGGATATTGGATGGTCACCACTGACTGTTTTGTTAGCAAAGATTGATAATGATGCTGAACCTGTCTTTTAGAACCTGATTGCACTGAAGCCATGGAGCTGAAATCAAGCCCTACATACTCAGAATAAGGCTCAGATATGTGAAGAACTTTACCTTGGGGATCTAGAATATAAAAATTATCACCATGGAATTCAAAATAACGAAAAGTGGAAAGTTGAGAGAATAAATCTTCCAGGGACTTCGAATGTGAACCCAACACCGATTGTATAATATCATCGGTATCAAACAGGACATCTGTAGTGATCGCGCGAGCCACATTAATCCTGGCCTTCATAGCGACAACATAACCTGCCCGAATCTCATCAAACCTTTTGAAACCACTGAGTAAACAAATTATACAGAACACAAAAATTACAACACCAGATAAAATCCAGTTGACCCTGGTACGCAAAGCTAATACAGCCACCTAAATCTCTCCATTATTGTAGAACTTTTTTCCATGTACAACCACTTCATACACGGGACGTATAACATCTCCGAACTGGTCAAATTCCACATGCCCCATAAGAGTGTCATATTTCCCGGTTAATAAGGACTTTTTAAGATCATCACTACTGATACTTTCAGATCGTTTAAGAGCCGAAGCTAAAATCATGACCACTTCATAAGCTCTTGTGGATCCGGCTGATGCTTTTTTATGAAATTTCCCCTCAATTTCTTTTGAAAAAGAAATATAGCCGGGGGTGCTGTTTTCTGGATTTACAAAAGTTATTATACTAAAATTTTCAGCACTGTTACCTGCATGGCGCATAAGACCGGGGGTATGTGCCCAGACAGTACCAACACAGTCCCCTGAGTATCCGGCAGCAATGAGTTTCTGCAGGGCAACTCCTGTCATACTCGCTTCGGTAAGTAACACAATGGCATCCGGCTGTGACACCAATAAATCTTTGATGATTTGAGTCCAGTCAGCCTGAGCCCGTGAGTCAAATTTTACTTCCCTGACAACCCCTGAAAAATGTTTTTTTACGTGATCTGCATAATCCAGAACAAATGCTGAATTTGTCATGTCCATAAGAAATGCTACGGAGTGTGCATTTTTTCTTTTGAGCAAAGCAGCTGTCTTTGCACCATACAGCTCACAATCAACTGATGTGCGAATAAAGAAATCATCCTGCCCACTCAGCTTTGTGGCTGCAGTATAGGCAGTGATTAACAATGTATTATGGGAAGTCACAAAAGGGTAGGATTTGATTGTATTGGATGATTGACTATGACCAATAATTGCGACAACGCCATCGGCTATAAGCGACTCATCTGCTTTTCTAACACCCTCATCACTATTTTTATCATCACGAATCAGAAGCTCGAGGGGCGATCCATTAATGCCACCAGAGTTATTGACGTGCTCAATAGCAAGAAGTGCTCCATCCCGAATATGTTCCCCTGCCTCTCCTCCCCTGCCGCTAAGATTAATTGCCAGTCCAATTCTGATAGGTTTTTGCGATTTATCGCAGGAGGACAAGCAAAAACAAACGAGGAAAGATAACAAAACACATAACGTTGATAAAGATAGTTTCATATAACATGCTCCTAACGATTAATTACTACACGATCAATGTTAGAACAGTCCAGGAAAACAACGGTAACTACAGCAAATAGCACCTGTTTACTCTATACCAGGTACCAACAGTAAGTCAAATATGATCAGCATTCACACAAGCCATGGAACAAACATCCTGCTCCGTTTCATATACTCTTTGTAAGAAACACCAAAAAAACGTATGTTCTCATGCTCTTCCACCCTGGCAGCAGCAACAAGAAACAGAGTAACGAAAAGAACCAGTACAAGTGTCAGCAACCTAATATCTTTGAGAAACGCACCCCATCCAAGAAACAGTAATGAACTGTACATGGGGTGCCGAATGTACTTATAGATTCCATCCTCTACAACATTAACAGTATTTTCAAAATAATGATTTTCAGGCATTGATTCCCGTTCTGCATACCCCCCTCGTTTCTTCAGCATCAAAAGCGACTGTGTAATCAGGAAAACAGAAATAAGAAGAAGAAGCCAGGAGAGAATATGAACAGGAGAAAAAGGGGAGCTAAACCAGTAAGGATGATTCAGAAGAACAAGCAGTAAAAGTCCTTCGAACACAAAGAAACGATAAAAACCATGTGTCCCCGGATTTTTAAGACAGCTCCAGGAGAAGCGTAGAAAGAAGAGAGTACATATAACAAACAGACCAATTCGTATCACTAAGACTCCTGTAAACAAATTAATTTTTTGAACTCATTCTGGCCAAGAACGAGTTTCACTGTGGCGAAAGAGCCCATAATAGTGCCAATCACACCGGGGGCCAAAACATTTTGTCCCGAAAGGTACAAACCTTTAACCGCAGTACGATTTAGAATGGCAGTAGCCAGGGTCTGGCTGGAAGATCGTAAAACCCCATAAGCACTGCCTTCCGGACTTCCCACCCAATCGCGTATTGTAAGCGGAGTGTAGACATCAAGTAATTTCAGATTTTTGAACGAACCATACAACTCTTCTGCCCCACTCAAAAGTTCCATGGCATGGCATTTCTTTGCTTCCCTGTATTCAGTACCTCGCTTAGCAGTTTGACTATCCTTCCACCTGCTCCACAATTCGTCTTTTCCTGAGGTGAGGATGGAGAGTAAATTCACATTTTTCTTTTCAGTTTTACGGATCTGATAATATATTAAATCTAAGATATTTCCTTTTATATCTGTCTCAACTTTAAACAGGTTATGCGGAATCTCAGGATGTGTCTCTGCATCGATACTTGCCTGAACTGAAAACACGCTATGTGTATTTTTAAGTTTTGTAATTCTGTTTCGATAAGAAGGCTTTACTGCTCCATCAGGCAGCATTTGCAGAAGCATTTGGGGATGTATGGCAGCAATAATGGTTGATGCCAAAAGCTGTTTCCCGGATATCAATTCCACCCCTTTTACAACTCGCGACTCCACATTTACTTTGGAGATTTCCACTCCGGTTATAATTTTTCCTCCTAACTCTTCTAGTCGTGCAACAAGCACATCAGCAAAAGCTGCCCCACTTTGTTGTAATCGCCAGGAAGAAGAGACATAGGAGGCAAGTGCCATATTATGATAATAAGCAGGACAATCAGCAAGGGGCACGCCGATCCATGAAGAGGGAATACCCAATACGCTCCTAAGTCCAGGGGAACAGTTTAATCCGTCCAGAACTTCACCATAAGCCTGGCTTTGATCAAGAAGGGAAAAATCGTTATCTGTAGCATATAAAAGATCTAGTGCATGCAGCTGGTCGGAGGTTTTTTGGATAGAACCAATTATCGTTTCGATGGTAGTCTGTTCTTTGGGAAAGGCCTTCTTAAGATTTTCTTTGTATGCGGCTATCCCTTCAGGGAAATCAAAATGGGTGGGATGGGTAGACGGGGCATCAAAAAGATAACGGTCAATGATGCCGTCCCGGCCCATGCGACTGACAGGAACGTCATCAGTCACACCAAGATAATCAAAAAACTTTCTTAAGACCTGTCCTTTAGCAAGCGATCCCAGATAGTGAACACCGACTTCACATTCGATACCATCCCGGGTGTAGCTCCTGAGCAGACCTCCCGGCTGGTGGTTTTTTTCAAGAACGGTGACATCAAAGCCGAGTTTGGCAAGGATAATTGCAGTACTAAGACCTCCGATACCTGAACCAATTATCAGTATTTTTTCGGGGTTTTGCGTCACCCCTCAGCACCATTTCCAGGACTCTTGTTGCGCCAGCAGGTAGGATCAGAAGCCAGATAATCACCCGTAAGCTGGTAAGCTGCTCCACGACAGCCGTAGCATTCATGTGCCTTATCACAATCCCTACATTCACCCTTAATCATCTCCCGATAATTTTTGAGGTTCTGCATAACCTCACTGTTTTTCAGAATATGCCCAAGTGTATTGCTACGTATGTTATCAAGGGGAATAGTCACCCCGACGCAAGGTGTCACATCGCCGGTTGCCGTCACCAGACAGGAAACCTGATGACGCATACACTTATTACCGACCAGTGGCGGCTGCGGCTCCCAGTCCCTTCCGTAAAGTTCTTGATCAATAACCGAAAGCCTGCCAAACAACTCTTTTAATTTAATGGAGTCAACAGAAAGCCAGAGATTATCCAAGGCATTTTCCTGGGGCGTAATCACTTCAAAATAGGGCTCCATCTTCTGATCACGCACCCATTTCCACATATCCACAAGTTCATCAAAATTGGGTTGACAAATAACAGTGGAAAGCGCAAGAAAGAGATCATTCGACGGATAGCCGGCGTCTTTCAAATTTGCAAAGGCTGTTTGAATGATATCATAGGCCCCTTCCCTTCCGGCCAAACGGTCCTGAACTTCTCTCTTACGTGAATTCAGTTTTAAAACAACCCGGATTTTGAGCTTTGCCATGAGCTTTGCAAGTTTTGTGTCCACCCCGGTTCCATTGGTGAATATTTCAACCTCAAAACCATTACCCACAAGAAACTCCAACATTTCAGGAAGATGCGGATAGATACTGGGTTCACCACCCAGAATAATTATTTTCCTGGCACCAAGATCCTTTGCCTGAAGGATGACATCCTTAATCTCATCTTTTGTCAGCTCACCTTTACACTCTTTCTTCTCAGGTACATAACAGTATGAACATCGAAAGTTGCAGATACGGCTAAATTCAATTTCCATGGACAACAACCGATCTTCAGCCACTGCATTTTTTATTTCTTCTTCTGTAAATTCAAGATTATATAACTGCATATCACTCTATATTATTTTAGTATTCTTTAAGATCATCAAAAGTATTCATTCGTTCAAGACGTTGTATTTCCAGCTGAAACCGTCCTTCCCATCCATGTTTTTTCATCACACGTTTATAACGCAACTTCAGGTAGGGTTTAAACATAAAGCGCCATATCCATGTCCAGAGTCGTCCCTGACTTTGGGTAGAATGGGGTGGCTTCCACCATCCCAGTACAACCTGGCGCTGATACCAGAACTGGTACTGTAGTTCATCTGAACGTAAATATTTAGTACGAACATTGGCCCAAAGCCCGTTATATTTCTTTAAATCTGTTTTATTTGTAATTAAATTTTCTGAAAGAAGATACTCACGCATCCCGGTTTTCGGATATGGAGTAATAATCTGACAATAGGCCGCATCAGCACCAATCTCTTTAAAAAATTCATAATTTTCCTGAATGGACTGAGCATCATCATCAGGAAAACCAAAGATAAGCCCACCTATTACCATCATTCCATATTTATGGCAGTTTGCAATGGCCTTTTTTGATGCGGCAACGATATCACCCTTACCGGCTGCACTGAGATTTTTTTTGGAACCATTCTCAATCCCAAGAAAAACAGAGCAGAAGCCGGCTTCAGCCATCTTGGCAACCATATCTTCCCGCATTGCCATGGTGATACAATCTGCCTGCACAAAGAGTCTCAGTTTTTTGTAGCCCTTTGCAATAATGGCATCGCATAACTCAATAACTCGTCTGGGGTTCAGCACCATGTTGTCATCAGTAATAAATATGGAACGTACTTTCCGATTATAATAAATATCATCAATATCATCGAGGACGCGGCTGATGGGGTACGTTCGAAAAGTTCGACCATACATATTTTTCATACTGCAGAAATTACAAGATCTTGTGCAGCCACGGGTTGTTTCAAGCGTTTCAATACCCGCATTCATAAGGTGGTATCCCCAAGTCAACCGTCGTTTATCACGAATTGGGAGTTTTATGGTCTCAAGATCAAGGTTTTCTGCACGGGGATTGTGAATAAATTTTCTATCAACTTCACTGCGATAAGAAAGAGAAAGGATATCTGTAAAATCATCTTTCCCGGAAAGTGCGTTCGCCAGACGACGACACACTTCCTCTCCCTCACCCCTTGCTATAAAATCTATCCATTGGGATTCTGAAGACTCGCCGATCTCCTCTGCCATCAGGGTTGCATGATACCCGCCAATGACAATTTTTATCTGAGGCCGCAGCTCTTTAATAAGATGGGCAATTTTGATGCAGGTATCATACTGCCAGGCCATGGCAGATAATCCCACCAGATCAGGCTTGATCCTGCCAACGATTTTTGTCAGGTATTTTTTTACCGAACGACGTTTACGGATGAGATCAACCAGATAAACATCATGTTCCGAATCAATATTACCTCCAATACTTGCAATACCAAGGTTTGGGATATGAACCGCAGCTTCATGAACAAGTATCGGTACAACATCCGGCATGGAGATGAGTAGAACTCTCATTGGGCCTCCCCCCTGCAACTTCCCGCTTTTTCAAAGATCTGCCGAACCTCTCGTTCAAGTACTGTGGCCGTTGTGAGTTCCTGAGTGGAAGCAGGTTTAATGCAGCCAAGCTTTTTCATGCTGATTGTGTTGAATATTCTTGTCGTAAAGAAAAACTTTCCAGGTGTAAAAAGCTTATCTGTATTGCAAAGACTCAATACATGGATTGGACATCTATGCATACGCCCAATTTTGAACACACCTTTATAAAACTTGCCAAGCCGCCCATTGGAATTTCTGGTGCCTTCCGGAAAAACAAAGAGGTTGCCGCCACTTTCCAAAAATCCGCCCATTGTCTCCACGTGCTCAATCATCCTCTGGGCATGTGCTCCTTCTGTGCTGGCAGGAAGATATCCGGAATTTTTTATGAGCCAGCCAAAAACAGGTGCATGGAAAAATTTTGTCTTAACGATGGTTTTCTGCCTGGGCAAGAGGGAAATAAGAATGAGCGGATCAAGGTAAGAGAGATGATTACAGACAATAATGGAGCCATGAATATTTCGTATTTCCTGATCTATTTCCCATTTCTGGCGAGGTGCCAGAGCACGAAGCAGCGATAAAAAGCCTTTAAAAAATAAATGGTCAAGATATTGAAAAGCCTGTTCACGATTTTTAAAGAAACAGAATACAACCACATAGAAAAAAGAAAAGAAAGTGAGAAAAGCAAAAATAAAGTAAAACCAGCAAACAAACGTCACCACAACATCACTGAGTTTGTCAATAAAGCCGGATTGCGGACTATTCCCGTCCATCTGTTACAAGCAGGCAGGTATTCACTCCGCCAAAGGCGAAATTCTGAATGGCGGTTGTCCTGACCTTAGTCTCTGTTATTTCACGCACATGATGCAGCATGGCGCATCGTTCATCCACATTTTCAAGATTAAGAGTTGGTGCCAGGAATCCCTGTTCCATCATATACAAGCTTAAAATAAGTTCTATGGCTCCACAGGTCCCCATGGTGTGACCCATATAACTTTTTAATCCTGTTACCCAGGGTTTTTTCCCTCTTCCATAAACTTCATCAATTGCCTGGGATTCAATGACATCACCCATCTTAGTGGCTGTTGCATGGGCAGAAATAAAATCAACATCATCAGGATTGATGCCCGCATCATCGAGTGCCAACCGCAGGGTTGAGGTGATGCCTTCAAGGTTGGGCAGAATAAGATCCCCCCCATTATTGTTGCATGCAAAACCTGTTACTTCACCAAGTATTGTAGCACCCCGTGCACGCGCATGTTCATACTCTTCAAGAAGTACTGCAGCTCCTCCTTCGCCAACAACCAGTCCGTCACGCTTGGTGTCAAAAGGTCGTGGAGTACATTCGGGAGTATCATTAAAATCAACAGAACAGGCCAGCAAATTATCAAATACTGCAACTGTCGTGGTATCATACTCATCCGAGCCACCACAAATCATGGCATCCTGCATTCCGAATTTTACCATTTCATAAGCAAAACCAATAGACTGACTCGACGTGGTGCAGGCGGTTGAAGATGCAACAACCCGCCCAGTAATCCCAAACATTCTAGTAATATTAACCGCTGTGGTGTGCACCATGGATTTTAGATAATCAACAGCACCAATGGATGAAAACTTTGATTTATCTTCACTAAAAAAGGTCTTGTAAATATTTCGTTGTATCGTTGGGCTACCGTGTGTGGAGCTGAACGACACGCCTAAACGTCCGGAACGAATAAAGTCTTTGTCTAAACCAGATTCCGCCAACACATCGCCCGCCACTTTACAGGCGTAATAAGCAACAGGCCCCATGGTTTTGGTATCTTTTCGTGCAAAACCGTAATCAATGGGATAATCGACTGTGCCAAAGACCTTAGAATGAATACGTTCGGTGAGAAGGCCATCATCACGAAGCGGTTTTACACCGGATCTGCCCTGCCTCAAACTCTCTACAATGTTATCTTTTCCATAACCAATGGGAGTAATTGCGGAACAGGCAGTGATAACGACGCGTCTTTTCATGAGTTAGTACAGATTAGACCTGATGAGCTGCTTGAATGGTTCCAATGTAGTCGAGAATATCGTTGATAGTTCGAATACTCATTGCTTTTTCTTTTTCTTTCCGTGATATCTGATAGCCGAGCATCTCTTCTATTTTTGCCAGGAGCTCAATGGCATCGATACTGTCAAAACCATGATCATCACGCAGATTGTCTGTTAGCCCAGGATTCTCAAACTCAAATTCATCCACTAAAATTGCTACAATTTTTTCCTGCAATTCATCTCTTGTCATGGGAAAACCTGAAAAATTATTATTAAAATATTTTGAGTGCTGATACTACACAGTTTTCAATCAAAGTAAAAATAAAATCTACAATTCAAATACTATGGGATTGTTCTCTAACCTGAGGCTGAAGAACTGTTTGTTAAACATCTCTTTTACCAAATGGTAAAAACTGCTAGTCACAAGTTACATTGTGAACAGTTGACTCTACAGTTGCCCCGAGCTCTTTATATCCAAATATCTGTTCACTAAGGCCGCTGGCAATTTATCGGCAACCACATCCAGAGTCTGAATACGATGATGTGTGAAGTTCTTTTGCAAAGCTTTACGTTGGTTTAAATAGTCCTGTAAAGAAAGGTAACGCAGTGCACTGTCCATATTGGTGACCGGGCACTCCATTGTCTCGTCTATTATTGATTCTTTTAAATCTGCGACCACAACCAGATGTTTTCGACTGAGCAGTGTCATACCGTACAGTACATCATCCAGATCTTCAGCTCTGCTGTTGGTTAGAAGAACAATTAAAGAACGCCGACGCTGAAGAGCCATAACTTTAGATGCAGCAGTGATGTAATCGGCTGCCTCGGTGGTAGGATGCAGGTCAAAGGTGTGATGTAATAGCTTTCGGATGGCATCGTCTTGTTTAAGCGGCAAAATCCATTTATCCTGTCCTCCAAAGGTATACACGCCAACTGCATCCCCCTGTCGAATAGCAACATGAGCAAGAAGAAGCATTGCATTTAAGGATTGGTCGAAAAAGCTTCGTTTTGACTCCTCATGCCGCATTCTTCTGCCACAATCCAACATAAAAACAATCTGTTGGTCACGCTCAGTCTGGAATTCGCGGGAAATCATATGACCATGCCTTGATGTTGCTTTCCAGTCCACTTTGTTTAGCTCATCACCATCACGATAATCACGTAACTGGTGAAATTCGCCACCACGACCTCTTTGGCGGATCTCCTTAATCCCCATTTGATTTAATTGATGGCTGACAGCAAGCAAAAGGTAATGCCCTATTTCCCTGTAATTAGGAAAAACCCGAACCTCCTCTTCACAAGGATAAAACCATTTTTTACGCCAGAAACGAAATTGACTTCTAACTGCAATATCAACACCTGGAAGAACAAATAATCCACGCCTGACAGGGTACACTTTGTAAGGTATTTTGGCACAAGCACCGGGTGTTAACTCGAAATCAACGGGCATATCCTTCACAGTAAAATCAGCAGGAATATGCTCACAGACAGCAACATGTCTAGTCTGATTATCTTTATTGCAAACCTTAAGAACAATCTCGCTCCAGGCTGTTACAGGCAGGCTGTGATGCACAGTTCTGGTAAAATGTAACTCCGGCCTCTTCCGTACAAGGAGAAAATCCAACAAGAGTACTCCTGTGAACAGCCCCATGGAGATAGTCCACAGACGAGAAAACCAGTCAATAAATGGAATGAGTAACCCCAAAACAATCAGGATTCCCCATCCGAATAATGTCAGACGGGTGGGAGTCATGATCGGGGAGCATGCACCGATTCAATAAGTTCTTCCAACACCTGATCTGGTGTATAGCCTTCAATATATAAATCAGTGGACAGTGTTATACGATGACGTAACACAGGAATTGCAATCTCCTTAACATCATCCGGTATCACATAGCTGCGACCGGATAACAGTGCGATCGCCCTGGCTGCCCGCAAAAGATTAATGGAACCTCGCGGCCCTGCACCAAGCTCAATCCCGTTCCATTTTCTGGTTTCGCCAACAAGACGTACAACATAGTTAATCAACTGTTCGTCAACGGTGAGAGATGCAGTCATTTTTTGAAGTAACTCCATCTTCTCCGGCGTGAGCAGCTGTTTTATACTGTTTATGTCCAAACTATCGCCCAGAGAATTTGTAGTGACCTGGTTTACGATTTCCTCTTCAGCTTTTGCATCCGGGTAGGAAATGTGAATCTTAAAAATAAAACGATCGGTCTGAGCCTGAGGCAAGGGGTAGGTACCTTCCTGCTCAATTGGATTCTGGGTAGCCATGACCAAAAACGGCCGATCAAGAATATACGATTTCCCATCAATTGTTACCTGCTGCTCCTGCATAGCTTCAAGAAGTGCAGCCTGGGTTTTGGCCGGAGCACGATTGATTTCGTCAGCTAACAGTAAATTACAGAAAACCGGTCCTTTACGAACCACGAACTGACTATTTCCAGCATCAAACATTGAATGCCCGCTGATATCTGCAGGCATAAGATCCGGAGTAAACTGAATACGACCAAATTTTCCACCAATCGCTGCAGCCACTGCCCTTACAAGTAAAGTTTTACCCAATCCGGGAACGCCCTCAATCAGGACGTGACCGCCTGCAAGAAAAGCAGCCGTGATTTGCCGGACAACCTTGTCCTGCCCGATTATCACCTGCAATATAACTTTTTCCAGTTTCAATGCGGCTTCAGTTGCGAGTTGCAATCGTTTTTCGTCAATTTTTTGAGTTGTCATTTTTTATAATTTATTAAAGATTAAAAAAGATATGCATCCTGCTTTTTTGATTATGCAGATCCACCATTGCGGAGTTTCTGTAAACAACGACACACCGCTATCAAATCCTGTTCACTCTTTACCTGGCTGTAGAGTCCACTTTCCACTTCCTGTCTATCCATGCCGGATAATTCAGCTACTGTATCCAAATCAATCTGTTTGCTGTCATTACCCGGCACCCTTTGTGTCCAGTAACTAATCACTGGTTCTCTGGTTCTTGCAAGCATGGTAGCTCCCTGATCCAATCTCCAGTTAAAGCTGCCAATGCCATCAATATGAGCCAGAACATTTCGGCGTCCGACTTCTTTATATCCATGCAGCGCACCAACTCTATACTGAAACATCCAGATAAAGAAGACTACCAGTCCGGCGAACGAAAACAAAAATCGGGGTAGATTTTGGTATAAAAGGGTGTAAATACCCACCACATCGTTTGAATAAAGAAGCCATACTTTGTGGTTATCTTTCACAAGCCAGCCAAGCAGATAACTGTGTCCTGTATCCTCAATCTCATCGTTGTCAAATATTGAGCTCTCAGTAAGTACTGTTACCTTGCCGCTACCATACGTATATTGAAGCAAATAGGCGCCATCCTGCTCCGATGAAATAAGGCTGAAAGCAGGATCTTGCCAGCCTTCTTCCAGGTGGGTGTAATTCGAGAAATCAATATCAAGCTTCACACCGTCTAATTCCGTAGAAATTGTATCAGTATAATCAAACTCAGTTTCATCAGAGTCCGGTGCATTCAGATCAGCGTTTTCCTCTTGAGGTTCCGGCTCCAGCAATGTATTTTCACTTAATTTCGTTTCATTTTCATTCTCAGCAGAAGCTTTCTTTGATTCACACCCACAATTAGATTTTTCATTGCTGTACCTGAGCGTTACTCCCATTCTTGAGACCAGATCATCGTCTCCTGCCTCATTTTTTTCAGCAGATAAAACTTCTTTTGGGGAAATAATCAGATGCCCACCTGAATCAATCCAATCATATAGGTTATCCAGCTGAGTAGGCGAAAGAACCCCTGACTGTCTGTATATAAAAAGAGCCTCCCCTGCAGGGGGCAAATTTACAAGCAGATCACGCCCCCGATGACTCTCAGCTTCAATACCTAATTCCTGCAAAAACAAGGTGGCTGCAAACAGAGGATTATGCCTGGCCTCAGGAGATTGATGAATTCGAATCTCAGTTTCTTTTCGTTCAAAATTATTCAAAAACCACATAATCCCAATGGATGCGACAAGCGCAAATACCAGTATCAGCAGCACATAGAGTTTATTTATTTGCAACTTAGCTTTCATCAGACCAGCCATAAAGCTGCGACCACTGGTCAATCAAATCCTGCACCAGATTAGAGACTGGCTCAAAGTGCCCATAAGCAGTATTCAACCAGGAACAGGTGAGACTATGAAAAAACAATGCCTCATTCTCAGGCCTGAGTTCTTTAACCAGCTGATCACACTCCATTTCGGTGGAACTGTCAGGAACCCTCAAGTCATGAGAATGGAGCAAACGGGACAAAGTACCACGATACAGTAGTGCAAGAACTTTTCTGGTCTCACCTGCCTGGAACAACTTGCGGCACTCGGCAGCAATATCAGCAGGAAGGCTATCCGGCGTAACAGCCATGCCAAATAATACGGGTTCCGGTTTTTTTAACTGGGAGTTTCCATTGGCAGATCTGGCAAACAGATGCCTGAGTCTGGGATAACGGTATAGCAACCACGCAAGCCCACCTCCAAGAAGCAGCCACAACAATATTTCAAAAACAATACCAAGGCCATTTGTCCACTTTTTAAATGTGTCATACGATCCGGAGAACATTTCTCCAATTCTTTTAAAAAATGCTTCAAAAAATTTAGAAAACCAGGAAAGATCCTCTTCTTCCTTCTCTTTATCTATAAGTTCCCAGCTGTATATGATTTTTTTTTCGCCAAATTTATCTCCATCAAGAACCTGTTGCAAAATCTGTTTACATTCATCAGGAGGAGGAATATTGGCAGCTTGGAGTGAGGACAGGTTTGAAGAGAAAAATAGTGTTAAAAGAACAAACACAGCAGTAAACGTTTTTGAAAATCTCCGTTCACTTTTCTCAACAACCCTTGCTGCCATATTCTTAAAACCAATTTCAATATCCCAGGCCTCAAGGTCTACTCGCCTGGAAATATAGAGCATAAACCCACCTGCAATGTATAAAGGGGAAACAAATGAAACCACAAGCATGTAGACTACAATATTCAATCGATAGAAAGTAAAAGGTGACGAATATTCAAGAGTGCGACGTACCTCTTCGGGGATAAGAATATAGATTAGGGCTATACCAGAAACTGTAAGCAGCAATTCAATTGCAAAACAGGCGATAGAGAGCCAGAGAGCTCCAGACTGATTCCTGGTTAAGATAGCTTTTCGTTGTTTTTGTGCATCATCCGTTACTCCTTCAAGCACACGTACCGGCATTAAAAACGATCGCTCCGGAGAAAAGCGTTGCACTGTAAGGCTGGCAAATAAGCCAGGCAAAATTATTTGACGCCAGTTTTTTATGACAGCTGGAAAAAGAAGCATCTCACCAAAAACAGCCCGGCTCAGCCAATAAAGAAGAAATGGTTCATATAGCGGCTTTAACCACCAGAAAAAGAGCAAAGCAAAAGCAGGTGCCCCACAGAACAAAATCAGGGAAACCGCTCCTGCCACCAAACCAGTTACAAGCCACAAACACCAAAGTTTTCCTATCCACTTTTTAGCCAGCATAAACCCTAAATCAATGGCCTCCCAGGAGTTCCTTGGGCGGATAACTATGGAGACATTATCAAGATTCATGATTCCTGCCACCAAAAAGGAAATAGAGCAAAACAAGGAACCAGAGAACCCCGGCCACTCCAAATCGCACACCGGGTGAGAATGAAGACGGTGACCAAAACGCCTCTATAAAAGCTGCTATCACTAACATAAACGCAGCCCCCATAATAAGTTGCAAAGATGCCGGAGCTGATTTTCGAAGCGCTGCCCTCCTTGACATGCTTCCAGGCGCAATGAGCGCTGCAGCAAGTATTAACCCTGCTGCGCCACTGATAACAATTGCAGTAAGCTCAAAAGCCCCATGCCCTGCCACAAATGGCCAAAATACCAAGCCATATGGTGCATGGGAAAGATGGCCACTGACCCCGCCCAACATAATACCGTTAAAAAAGAGGGAAAAAACCGTTCCAATGCCCAGCAACATTCCACCGGCAAAAGTTCGAAACCCAATGGAAATATTATGCATGATATAATAACCAAACATCTGCACATTTGTTTCTGAGCTTCGTTCCATATCCCGGCCGGGTTTTCTGTTTTGCGGATCGTACATGTATTCCATACTTCCGACCTGTTTATCATTCATTATCGAGTAGATCATCACCGGATCATGATAGGTAAAATACCCTGCCACTGTTCCTGGAAGCAGAAATATGCTCAGGGCCAGATAAAAATATCGGGCGTTTCGCCGCAGGGCTTTTGGAAACCCAAAAGCAATAAAGACAAGGGATTGGCGGAACCAGCTCCGGTCTGACTTATACAGCTGCTGGTGCCCTGAAAGTACCAGCTGATGTAATCTTGTCACGAGTGCCGGACTATAGTGACGACTCTTAGCAAGTGCGTAATGGTTGCATACTTTTTTATATTCAGTAGGAAATGCGGCAAATTCGTGATGTTCGTAATCGCTTATCAGCTGCTCGTCATCACTCTCGTTTTTCTCTCTCATACGGATCAACTGTTGATCCAGCTGATTCCAGACTTCCCCGTATAATTCTTCAAATTGCCTTTGACGCATATTCTCCCTAGCGCCCCCTGGCAAACCAATTGGCATAAGCAAGCAAAGTGATCTCTGCTTCCTTATCACTGCATCTGGTAAGAAAAGAAAGGGAGGCTGCAAGTTCATTGCGCCGTTCAGCAGTAAGTGACTCTCCCCGTTCAACAAAGTCCAAAACTAAACGTTGTTCTGAAAGAGACAGTGGATATGGGGTGGTTTTCGGAGGGTACTCCGGAATTCTCGCAATAGTGCTTTTGGGTTCCTTAAACACAACCACAGTATCAGCAGCAAGATCTCCAAGCCGCTGGAACTTATTATTAAGCATCATGCTTATTAATCCGGAACAGTAAAGAAAGGGGAAGAAATCGGCAGTGCGCAAAAGATTTCGTAACAGAGATGAAGACCAGCTCAGTGGAGAACCATCCGCCTGCATAACCTGTAGCCCCAAAGCAATTTTACCTGGAGTTGCCCTCTTGTAAAGTTCAAAAATTACCGGATAAAACCATTCTACGAGAAATAAAGAGATCAGGCTAAAAGCCGCGCCTACGCCGCCAAAAACAGAGGCGATAACAGCAACAAGAATATACACAACTGCACGAATACCAAAGTCTATGCCCCAGGCAAATCCCCGTACAACAGGACCAGCAGGACGTAATTCCAGTTCGATTCCTTCCGGAGTTTCATAACGAAAGGTGGTATCAAGCCTTGTAGAATTATTATTCACGAATAATAGATATCCCGATAGGCGGTGTAAACAGAAAGTCCTAAAGTTATCACAGCCGGAACCATCATCACCGTAACAAACAGGAGAATAGCTATGACCGGGAGAACAAGAGAAAAAGTACTCTCCATAGCAGTAAGCTGTGGCATCACAATGGCCGCCCCAATTCCAAATAGGGCCATTACTACTGTAAAAATTCCCATGAGTACCAGGCTATATACTAAAATCGGCAGCATATTTCTTTTACAGCCCTGAAAGCTTAGCTTTAGAGCTGACCAGGCGTTATGCTCATTAATAGCTACCAGTGAAGGGGCAAACCACATGGCCATATAGAGTGGAATTGATAGTCCCATACTAATAAGTCCACCAATTACAAACATACTTATATTCATACCAGACATCATTTCAGGGTCAAAATTCCCGGTGAAAAATGCCATCCCAAAAGACAACAGAAAAGGTATAAAACAGACAAACATAGCAAGTGTTATTAAAACACCAAGCAGCATGAGTTGATTTCTATTGTTTGAAAAGCCGGCAAAAACATGACCGAAACGAAAACTGCCTCCTTCCTTTTGTTCATGAGCACCGATCATAAGGCCACCTAAAAAAACCGGCATCACGATATAGCTGAGAAACATACCGAGAAAGGGTACAAGACTGGTAAGGCCGATAAGAAAATAGGTGAAAAAGAATGCTCCCATCCAAGCCCAGGGATGCTCTTTAAACATGCCGTAGGCATCCCTCACCCATTGCCAGCCATGGCCGGCACGCAATTTTTGAGGATCACTATGCTGACGGCTTCCTTTTAGTACTTTTTTCTTTTCCAGATTAGCAGCAGGTGCAGCATAGGGATTTTCATCTGAATTTGGGGTAAGATCAACCTTAGACTGTTTTCTCTGAGTTTTGGATGCTGAGATATTCGAAGATGGGGCAACAAAATCTGAGACAGGTTTGGCAACAGTTTGCTGTCCAGGATTTTTAACAAGTTTCATAACAAGTCCTGCCTGTTCAAGTCTCTTGCCAAGCTTTATTCCCTTTGGCTTATCCAGTCCACGCTTGACGGTGACTTTGCGTTTGGCATTAACAAGTTTATCAGCTTTTTCCACAGACAGTCCCAAGTCTTTTACCAATGCATCAATCACATTGTCAGGCTTAAAACCAGGTTGCAATTCACCGATGAATAAAAGATTATAAGTGTTGTCCATTTTAGTAATCCTATTTTTTTTATTATTCAGCTGACAGATGATTGTAATAATAAGACAGGTAGTACGACAGGTTGCAAAAATTCACTGTCAAGCAGCAATCCTCATGCAAATAATTAAATCACAATTAATACTTTTTTGACAGCATTTATAGGAAGGAGGTTAAAACGTACTAAAGCACAAAACGCTCAAAATGATACCACTGCAATGGGTGAGCACGAAGTTCAATTTCCAGCAGATCAGCATATTGCTGCGCAGCTGTCTGTATAACCTCTGCCCGCTCTTTTCTCTTTACAGAACGAATATAAATAGGATCTGCAAAACGAAAGGTGTATTCATTGGTCCCCACCCGAAAGCTAAAAAAACAAAATATAGGTGCACCTGAAACCAAAGCGAAAATATAAGGTGCCTCCGGAACTCTTGCTTTTCCTCCCAGAAAATCAACTTCTAAACTTTTCTGGTCCCCGCGCCACAGGATATCTCCAGTCATGGAAACAAGCCCGCCTTCCTGCAAAAAGCGAATTCCTTCAACAGCGTCAAAGGGCGAACCGCCATCTCGCGGAACAGCTATTATTCTCACTCCGGAATCCTGTAAATGTTCTTTTTGAAGCCCTTCCACACCCTCTTTTTCTTTCATTCCCATATACAAAAGGAGTTTCAGCTTATTTTCCTGCTGACTTAAAAGATTGGCCGCAATTTCCCAATTCCCAAGGTGAGACATAAGAAGAATAGCACCTTTCTGGTGCACCACAGATTCCAGTTTCCCCCATCCTTCAGACTGGAAAACCGTTTTTTGTCCATGGGTTGTAAGAAAACGATCATAATGGATGGTAGTAAAATTCTGGTATTGGCGAAAAGAATACAAGCCATGCGAGAAACGGCTTTTCCCTGGATAGAGAAAACCGTATAAACGGCGGCTCTCTTTTGTATTATCTGAAAAAAGAAAATATCCTGCTGCGATACATTTTGACACAAAAACAAACAACCAGGAACCAAAAATTCTGGTCAGTGTTTCAAGAGCCGTGTACCAGAAGCCGCTCATTTTTGTTTCCACCGGAAAACATCAAAAAAACGATGGAAAATCAACCTGCTAAAAGTTATAGAGTTCCTAAAAAAATCTTTCCATGGATGAAAATGAGAGATACGTTCAGCCCCCTTCTGATAGACCACCTGTACCGGTGCTTCTATGACTGAAACACCGTCCCTGTGAGCCTTCACCAGAATCTCAACCTCAAACTGAAAGCGTAATGCATGCACATCAAGAGTAAGAACATCCGGTAGGGGATACAATCTGAATCCGGACTGAGAATCACTTACTTTAGGCCCACCAGCCACCCATACCCAGAAATTTGAGAAACCCTTTCCAAACCTGGAAGTCCAGGGAACATTCTCTCCATCCATTCCCTGCCGGCTACCTGTTACAAGAGGGCGTTCACCCTCCTTCACAGCTTCAAGAAGTTTCTCAACATCCTCCGGTTTATGCTGGCCGTCTGCATCAAGAGTTATGGCCCAATCGGAAATTTTCGAAGCCTCCTGAAACCCGGTAAGCAAAGCTGCCCCTTTACCCATATTCTGAGTATGGGTAAGTACTGTAATACCATGCATGGAACTAAGGATTTTTGCAGTTTCATCCGTTGAACCGTCATCCACAACAAACACAGGATAGCGTAATACTACAGTCTTCCTCACAACTTCACTAATACGAGTTCCATGGTTATACGTTGGGATAATTATAGCGACTCTACCATGGTCCATCATGCAGCCTCCCTGCACGATGCAAAGGCAATACTCCAGGTACCTGGCCCCATATGAACACCTGATGTAAGGGAAAGTGGCACCAACAGGATCTCTGCACGTGGCACCCATCTGCGAATCTGTGGCTCTACCGTTTTAAGAAGCCATTCTTTATTGTCAGTATATTGCAGCAACACTAATAATGCAGCTCCATCACCGATATGACACTCAATTTTCCTACAGGCGAAATCCAGTTGTGCCTCGTTGTTTCGCACTACACCCATTTTTTGAACACCACCAAAACCTGGGCAGATAACAGGTTTCATGTTCAAGAGATCACCAAAGAATCCTTTCACCTTAGAAAGGCGGCCACCTGCTACAAGATATTTTAGTTCATGGATAAAGACATACTCTTCAGCCTGATGGCTAAGTTTTCTTGCATATACAGCCACCTCTTCAGCACTTGCCCCTTCCGTAGCAAAACGGGCAGTAAGAAGTGCTATAACTGCTAATCTTCCAGATGCAGCACCCGTATCAAGAACAGTAAACTGTCCATCAGTATCATGAACTTTCGTCCAATCCATAGCCATTAAAAAGTTCCCGGTAAAAGCCGAACCAGTGCAGAGATACAAAACGTTTTCATACTGCTGGATAGCTGCCTGATAATGTAGCTTTCGCTCATGGCTGGACGCTTGAGCGGTGGTGACATGCGTCCCGCTTTTCATGAGAACATACAGCTGTTCCGGAGAGAAAAGGCTTTCGGGTTTTGCCTGATTACCGGCCAGAATATAACTATCCAGTAAAATAATTCCGTTTGCACGAGCTAATTCCAACGGGATGGAGCCAGCCGCGTCACTCATTATTCTGATCTGGTTTTTCTGGAAATTATTTGTAATCTCCGATCCGGTCTTCACAGGATTCATTACTTCATCTGACCAGTCCACCACATCACCCAATAAAGCAAGCTTATCCCGTAACTGTTCAGGAGTCCTGGTATGGAGATGTACCTTTACTCCGGAATCACCTGGTACGACGACAGCACTGTTGCCAAGACTTGCAACACTTTCAAGTAAATTGACATCTTGTACTTTCGTTACAAGTCTGGCTTCCACGCAATATTCATCTGTGGCCGGCGGCTGAAAGCTAACATTGACACACAAGCTGTCACCAAACAGCTCCATCACCGGTGTAACATCTATTTTTTGTCCGGTAAATTCCTGAAAGAAAGCATCAAAGAAACAAAACATCCCCAAAGCACCTGAATCAACAACTCCTGCATCGGTAAGCTCTGGCAATTGCTGCTCCGTACTAAACACCGATTTTTGTAGACGTTTTCGTATCACTAAAAATTCAAGTTCCGACTCTTCTACTTCATCCAGCAAGGAACAAAGTGTATCAAAAACAGCAAGCATTGTTCCTTTGCAGGGATTGGCAATGGAATTCCAGGCTTTCTTACGCCCCTGTTTGGCCCGCTCAGCCAATTCGCTTCCGGTAAAACGTAAAAACTCCTGAAAGAAAGCCACCGCAATATTACCGGAATTTCCACGGCCACTTGCAGCCAGTTGAGTCACGGAAACCTCCACGCCTTCAGCACAGTCCAATAGAGGAGCAAGGCTTACACGCAGGTTCATCCCGGTATCACCATCTGCCACCGGAAAAACATTTATACGATCCAGTAAATCAGCCCAGACAGTCAGATTTTCATATCCGGCAATGGCTGCCGCTATGCATTTTTGGGAAGTCACAGTATTCATTGTTCAATATTTCAAAGATAAAACCAGTTACTATTCGTTTTAATCGCTATAAGCCATAGCCCAACTTTCCTAAAAAGCCAAGCCTTTAGCTTCTTGTGACACCGATATATTTGTGCTACAACTCTAATAAATAATCCTGATATCAATCGCTTTATTTAGTCACACAGAGTACATGCCGGAATGAACTAAATGATAACAAAATCGCTTTCTTTACACAGCCTTCTTCATTCAACAAGCTGTATTGCTGTTTACGTGACATTGCTCCTCTGTTTAACAAGTACAGCTTTTTGTCTGCCGTCCCCCATACCCATACATCTTATCGATCAAAACAGCCCCACAGACACAATAACTGCCGCCACAGCAACTAAGGACAACCCAATTGACAGAAACCTGTCTGATTTAATCCCAAAAGCTACAACTTTATCAGAAAAAAAGATAAAGATGCTATCAATTCTTAAAGACCTGCAGAATACCACTAAAGTAGACGATCAGCTTCTTGTAATATCAACCCGCAGAAACCAGCTACAAGAACAACTTGCAACACTTCTAGCCGATCCACATGCCGATTACCAGAAGCTCACCAGTATGCAGGAGATTCTACAGGCTCTTCGAAACAAAGCCGTAACAACCACCGATGAACTCAGTAACTCAATAGCAATACTGGATAAATGGATTGATTTCTGGAGCACTGAAGAAAAAGATCTGGGAAACTGGGTAACAGGACTTGGGGAAAGTAGTTCTCTTCCTACAGTACAAAGAGAACTTAATCGTCTGGAACAAACCATTAAGACATCACAGGAAGCAATAAACACTCAACTGCTGCCTCTCATGGAACTACAACGAAAAGCCGGCAGAATGCAGGTATCAATTTTTGACTTGCACCTTCAGATGCAACAGTTATTTGAAAATACATTCCAACATGGCATTTACAAACACGCCCCATTTCTATTCTCAGCTGATTTCATCGCTCAGTTCAATCGAGATCTTTGGAACAAAGTAATGACGGGTATCCAGGGCGTTATGCATCCGGATACCAATTACCTTAAAAATGAACGAATGAAAATATTTGCAGCAATTCTTTTCTTTTGTGTATTATATGCTGTGCTTACATCAAGCCGCGGTTATTTAAACCGTTCTGCAAACTGGCAATTTACCACTAACCGCATCACATCAATCACCTTTTTCATGACTTTGGTATTTTTCATTACCATCAGTCTAAAAATGCCTGCTTTCTGGCTTGCTCTTTTCAGACTCGTCTCTCTTATTACTGTACTCCGAATAAGCAGAGCTCTCATCACAGACAGTTCACAAAAAAAACTTATCACAAGGCTCGCCTTACTCCTTATAATAACCGACTCTCTCGTTATCATAAATTTACCCATACCACTGACACGTCTCTACATCATTCTTGTAACAATATTCTTCATCTCTCTATTTTTTCTAAAAAATTTTAAAAAGGACGAAAGGCCAAAGAAGTCATTCTGGCTGCAATGGGCTGAACGCCTCGGGACCCTGGCATTCATTGTAATTTTCTTCGCAGAGGTCAACGGACAGGCTGAGTTAGCATTTTTTATTTTCATCGCTTCCCTGAAAACAATCTTCGCCTTCCTCTTCATCTGGATTTTCTATCTAATATTCCTGGTCATGCTCGAACTTATCTTACATTTTGTCCCCATTTCCCTCCTTCAAAAAAATGGAACAGCAATCATCAAAATGGTACGGCCCATTTTATTTATTAGCTGTATTATCCTGCTATTGACCATCGTTCTAGTTGAATGGCATCTCTTCTCTACATCAGCTGATGCCTTCGACTATCTGAGCGCTCTGGGAATCAGCATTGGTAAAAGCAGAATATCAATCGGCCTGATTCTGGCTGCCCTGTTTCTACTCTACACTTCCTACTGTACTTCAAGGATTGTCCAGTCCATCCTTCTCCAGTCAGTGCTTCCGCGCAGGAATGTGGACAAAGGTGTTCAACTCTCCATCACCAGACTGCTCCATTACAGTATTATGCTCGTTGGGTTCCTGATGGCACTTCAGTCACTCGGTTTCAGCCTTACCAACCTGACCATTCTTGGTGGCGCACTTGGTGTGGGCATAGGCTTTGGATTGCAGGCAATTGTCAACAACTTTGCCAGCGGATTAATTCTGCTCTTTGAAAGACCTATTAAAGTAGGCGATACAATTCAGATAGGTGAAGACTTAGCCGAAGTAAAAGAACTTGGTCTGCGGGCAACCATTGTACAAACTTTTGACAATGCAGAAATTGTTGTACCTAATTCAGATTTAATTACCAGTCAGGTAACAAACTGGACACTCAAAGAGCGCCGGGTGAGAGTTAAAATACCTGTGGGTGTGGCCTATGGCTCAAATGTTGAGCAAGTACGGGAGATACTCCTTCGGTGTGCAAACGATCGCCCTGAGGTTCTTTCGTCACCCCCTGCCAATGCACTCTTTCTCGCCTTTGGGGAAAGTTCTCTGGATTTTGAACTCCGTGTCTTTATCCCTGAGTTCACAGATCGCCGTATGATTCTGAGTGAATTGAATCTGGATATCAACAGAGAATTTATAGACGCAGGCATTGAAATCCCCTTTCCGCAGAGCGATATTCACCTGCGTAGTGTTCATCCGGAAGCAGTTGATCTACTCGGCATAAGCAAAAAATCTTAAACTATCGCGTAACAAAACATCATGAATAAATGTAAACTTTTTCTTATTATTTCTGCCCTTTCCTTCCTCCCCCTGCTCCTACTCCTGCAGGGCTGCGGACACAGTAAACTTGTGACCTCCTGGATGAATGACAGTAAACCTGGATATCGCTTAAGTAAGGTACTGGTAATTGCGGTTTTCAAAGATCCTATCACTCGGAAAATTTATGAAAACAGTTTTATTAATCTGCTGAAGAATGTGGGTGTTGAAGCATTTCCTGGAAGCGCTTATCGTTTAGGATCCAATGAACCTAATGATGAAGATATCGCCTCAGCTCTGACAAAAACAGGGGCAGGCAGTATTTTAATCACCCACATTCTGAGTAAAACAAAAAGCACATACACAGTTGCCCCAGAGGTTGATTATGCCTCATACTTCACTTATTGGGATTCGTTCTACGGGTATCACAGCTATGTTTATGAACAGACTTTTGCACCAGCGGAAACCATCGAAACACGCCACGAACGTATGGCTGTAACGCTTTTTGATGCGGATAGAGGCAAACCGGTATGGTCGGCAATATCTGAGAGTGTTAATTTCGAAGACAGATTAAGAGTGGATGACGAGGAACTGGAAAAGCTGTTTATCAATGATTTGAAGGAAAAGCAACTTCTGTAACACAGCCAGCAACGGGAGATTCACCTGGCAGTTCAGGAAAAGTGAAGAAACTATTCTCCATAGACACTCATTCGATTTCGACCAGCCTTCTTTGAAACATAAAGGGCGTTATCCGAAAAAGCAAGCATCTCCTTACTTGTAGCTGGATAGTGCTTATGAAAAGAAGAAAGTCCCCCACTTAAGGTTACACGTGCCGATATAGTCCCCGATTCAATCTTATTGTTCTCTGTCCGCTCCCTGATGTTTTCCCCAATTTTAATGGCTCCGTTTATAGCGGTCTGCGGAAGAAGGATCAGAAATTCTTCTCCACCATATCGAAAAGCATAATCAGTGGCTCGAATGGATTTCGTCAAGCTCTTAGAAAAATCACGCAGTACAGTGTCGCCAAACCCATGCCCATAAGTATCATTGACTTTTTTAAAATAATCCAGATCAATTAGCAGACATGACAAATCTGTACCGTAGCGCAGACAGCGTTCAAATTCTCTTTCCAGCACAACATCCATCTGTCTGCGATTAAAAAGGCCGGTTAAATCATCTGTCACAGAGATCACTTTAAGTAAATCCGCTTGCTGCTTTAACTGTATTCTCTGTTTTCTCAGTTCTACATGGGCATTTATTCTGGCAAGAACCTCCACATGCTGAAACGGTTTGGTTATATAATCCACACCACCAGATTCAAAACCTGTGACCTTATCCTGAACGCTCCCCAAAGCTGTCATAAAAACAACTGGAATATCAGCAGTCTCTTCATTGGACTTTATCCTCCGACACGTCTCAAAACCATCCATTCCAGGCATCATCACATCAAGAATTATGATATCAGGCTGAAACGTTTCCAGAACCTGTAAAGCCCACTCACCATTTTCAGCGATACGGATAGTAAAGCCTTGGTCTTTCAAAAAAGAAACCAGAACTTCCAGGTTCGCCGGGTGATCATCAATAACTAAAATTGTATCATTCCTGTCCATCTCTTACCTACGCAGATATTTTGAAACAAAACTTACTATCTCAATAAGTTGGAATTTATCGGCAAGCTGCTTAATTCGGGAGGAAAACTCTTCATATTTGCCATGCTCCATCTGGAGAATTCTTGAAGACTGCTCTCTCACAGCATCGATATCTCCAGATTTAGCCAATTCAATTAATGTTTCTAAGATCTCTCCTGGAGGGACCGCTATCTTATAAAATTCATCATGATATATTATAGAACTCAACGTTTCTTCAGACGTTTCAAATAATTCACCACTCGAGACTCCGACTTCAATACTAAAAGAAAAACAACTGCCGGGATTCTTGGCACTTCCAGGTTGCTCATTGACAGGGCTGACAATCTCCAGATTTCCTCCCATGAGTTGAACAAGTTTGTACGAGATAGACAATCCTAGACCATAGCCTTCTGAATATTTTAAACGTTGTCCTGTCTGCTGAAAAGGCTCAAAAATCTTTTTCTGCATTTTGGCAACAATACCGATTCCACTATCTTCAATAATAAATGTCAGCAGAACTTTATTATTTTCGCTAATCTGGGAACGGACACACAGTGCACAATGACCACTTTTGGTGAATTTGACGGCATTGGAAAGCAGATTTATAAGCACTTGTCTCAGACGCAGCTCATCTGATTGTATAATGGTTGGAACTGGTGTTTCAGCGGTAAAATAGCAATCAAGTCCTTTCTCCTTTGCCCTGATCAGGATAATACCCATAATCCCCTGAAGAAATTCAGGTAACCGGAACTCAGCTGTCACCAATTCCATCTTTTTCGCCTCAATCTTTGAGAGATCCAAAATGTCATTTAGAAGCAACAATAAATGTTCACCAGACTGCTGTATGGTTCTAACTCCCATCTGCACTTTTTCTGAAAGAGAGGTATCTTTACTGAAAGTTTGTGTATAGCCTAGGATTGCATTAAGTGGTGTTCGGAGTTCATGCCCAATGGTTGAAAGAAAGACTGACTTTGCATGATTAGCCTCTGCAGCTTTTTCAGCCATTGCTTCAGCTATGGCAATTGCGTCTTCAAGCTGACTGTTTGTTTCGAGCATAATGGTTTTTGATTTTTCCTGCTCCGTAATGTCACGAATAATCGCCATCTTCCTCACTGTCCCGTCAGAATTAACAAGGGGGACTCCCACCACATCAAGGCTTCGGCCATCAAATATTACCGGATCATATTTGACTATCTCACCACCATCAATGATATCTCCCAGGCGACAATGAGGGCATGGATGGTCAAGCCCCGCAACTGTTTCGTAGCAAATTTTCCCCTGTTGATAACCAAACCAGGCATTCATGGTATTATTCATTCCGCGTACGCGATAATCTGCATCAATGACAAACAACCCCAACCCTATATTGTCGATTGCCCTGATATAGTGTCGCATATATTCCTGCTGTTTACTTTTAAGCAAGGTTTCAGCGGCATCTCTATTCTCTGTTATGTCAAGAAGTATACCAAGCACCCGCAATGCTTTACCATTTTCATCACGTTCAAGAACCTTACCAACATCAAGTACCCAGACCCATTTACCGGATTTATGGCGCAGGCGATGTTCACTTTTATACACTGAAGTCACTCCCTCAAAATGGTCGCTAAGGAGCTTGTTAACAATCGGAGCATCATCTGGGTGGATAGTACTTTGCCATGTCGGGATATCGGATTTTATTTCGTCAGGAGCATACCCGATAATCTCGGCAAATCGATTATTTTGAACTGATTTCCCTGTGGCAACATTCAAATCCCATGTCCCTAGGCTAGCACCATCAATAACCAGCTCAAGACGTTTTTTGGCCTCAGAAATCTCATCTTTCATCAACATTGTCTGGGTAATATTAACCAGGTATCCCTGGAAATGACTAATCTCTCCATCACACCCTCGTACCACACTGGTAGAGTCCAATACCCATACAGACTCTCCATTTCGGGCTATAAGGCGATAAGGCTCATGGACAAAGTTTTTATTATTAGCTTCGGAATGTTCAAGAACCTCTCTCCTCACCCGCTGTAAATCATCCGGATGAATACATTCTAAATATTTTATAGAACCGTCCAGAAATTCATCTGCCGAGAATCCGAGTGTATCGCCAACATTTTCAGATACATATTCAACAGGCCAATTTTCCTGATGTCTCCAGGTGAAAATCATAACAGGCCCGTGCATAAACATTTCATGCTTCTGTTGTAACAGGAGCAGACTATTATGCTGCTCATTAATATCGTGAACAATACCAAATGAACGTATCGGTTCGCCAGCTTCGTCATACTCTGTGGAACATGTCTCCCGTACCCACTTTTCAGCACCGCCCCTAGTGACAATACGGTATTGCACATCATAGAGTATATGCTTTTCCATCGCCCCTGCATAAGCTGCATTTATGGAATCTCTGTCGTCCGGATGGACTCTTTCCATAAATGCCTCACGACTGACTTCAAACGATTGTGGCGGAAAACCGAAAATTCGAAATATCTGATCAGACCAATTTAGGTCTGCGGTGGGTATGTCCAGTTCCCAATGTCCGAGGTTTGCAATAGTCTGGGCATTAACAAGTTGCTTACTTTTTTTTTCCAGCAAATCTGCATTAGCTTCAAGAATAGTATTTTTATTATACAAGGCATAAAAGGTATAGCCCCCCATCAATATAAGGAGCAAACTTAATAAAAATATAATCCTGAAATACCTGGCATCACTTATAAAAAAAACCGATTTACTTCTAATCGATAAAAAAGCAACCATCTCATGACTGATGGGGTTAAATACGGGAAGAGTTGTGATGACGATATCACGCGTCGGGTCATAAAGAGACATTCCCCTGCCGCTATTAACATTTGTTAAGATCTTGTCCAGCGTTCGTTCGTGAAGTTTTAGACTGACAAGTTCCTGTTGGGACTGTTTTTTCAACGCAGCCAACACATTCCTGTCAAATGAGTACCCTTTAATATAGGATTTTTTATAATGTACCTGTATCTCCTCCTGGAATACCTTCTTCCTGACAACTGTATCCTTTATTAAAAAATTACTTAACACATCATATTGTTTCATTAAAGCCGAAGTAAAGGTTTCAGGACCAAAAGAGATCTCCATGCTGCCAAGGTGGGTGCTATCTTTCGCAGTGATCGGAAATACGAAGCGATACCCATTAAAAATCTTCCCTTCTTCAAAACCACCAACAGGCAAATGTATGGTATTAACATAGTTTACAGTCGCCCGTACGCCTGACAAATTATCGCCATACTTTTTTGGTCGATGAAAGCGTAAAAAAGATTCATTGTTTTTCAGGTGAAAATGAAGCTGTCTTACCCCTCCTCTTGTTCTCAATATGTTATAACGACTTTGCATCGTAGCCAAAAGGTGCGACCGCAATTGGTCTGTCTCTTGTGCATCCGCTGTCAATAACTGTTGATAGAGAGAAATAATATCATATCTCTCTATCAACCCAAAAGAGACTTCACCTGCAAACTTCTCATATTGATCATAAATAGCTGTATAAGCGTGATTATAGTTCTCTGTGATAAGTTGGAGATGCTGATCTTGTCGCTGTTGTTTTCTATTATTCAAAAAGATGAACATCACACCTGCCATCGCAAGTAAAACCAGCGACAAACCGATCCTCAGATTAGTATTTTTAGTGGTGCTGTTTTTCATAGAAAATCCATACACACATCTTTATGAACAGAATAATGTTTCTTTTAGTATATGCTTTGAAGAAAAATAAAAACAATGATTTAAATTTTTCAAGATCCAGCAGTTAACTGAAGTATGTGATGGAAGGCAGGAAAAGCAGAGTTACTTACTGAGCAGTAAAAAGATCAACAATTGCATCTCTGTCATATTTCCCGTTGGATTTTATGGGTATCACAGAGATAATTTTGATACGTTTTGGCAAGGCAGCAGATTCCAAAACAGCAGACACATCTTTTTGTATTTTACTGACATTCAACATGTCTCCCCGAAGCAGCGCTGCAATACGAATTCCACGTCCACCCTTATCAGGCAAAGGCACTACCACACATTCTTTCACATTGGGCTGCTGCTGAAGTACGTCCCGAATTTCATCAAGATCAACTCGTACTCCACCCACTTTACAAATTGCATCTGCCCGACCATGAAGGGAAAAACACTCTTCTCCTTCGCTTTGCACCCGATCTCCCGAAAGAAAAAAACCATCCTCGTTGGTTGGCAAATCAGGAGAAAGAAAAGGGGATTGTACGTAAAGACGTTCATCTTTCACCATCCACTCAACGGGGCTTAAAGGATGAAAATATTTTTGGCCAAATGCTCTGTTACGAGTGGCAATTCCGCCAGTTTCAGTGGAGCCATACACTTCAATGACTCCTATGCTGTTACAACTTGAAAAATCGAGACTGTCTTCCTTTTTAAGCATTCCTGCTGAAGAGAAGGCCTGCCTTACAGTAGCAGCAAGGGGCCTGCCTTTTAAGACACGATAATGTGCTGGCACACTCACCAGAATTGTAGCCGATTCCTGCTGGACAAGGCTCGTAATCTCTGCAGGAAAGGAAGGTGTTTCATTCAGTACCCTTGCAGAAGAAACAAGGGGGATAAGGACTGAAAACAGCAACCCGTAAATATGGTAAGGAGAAACCGTTGCTGTAATGGTATCTGTATCACTTATTTGATAACAATCAGTCATATAAAAAGCTTCACCAAAAATATTACCTGCACTCTTTGACCATTTTTGGGGCGTTCCGGTGGACCCGCCGGTAAACAATATGAGCAACTCTCCATCGACTGCTATTTTTTCAACAGGAAGAGCTACTCTTTCACTGCTTGTTTTAAAATAAATATGCTGAGTATCTTTTGGCAAAATAGCATGCTGCTGCTTGATTTCATGGTCAATAATTGCAGCAGTGAAACCGGTATCATCCTGCATCTGCTGTAATGCAATTTTTGAAAAGCTATGGGGTAACGCCAGTACAGTACCACTGGCCAGTGCTGCCAGAAGAGCAGCTGCAATTACAGCCTTTTCCTCTGCCACTAAAGCAACAGGAAAGTTCTTGTCTTTGATTTTTGCAAAGACAGCATAAAAACAGGAAGCCATTTCATATACATCTGCAAAGCTCGCCCCGTGACAAACAAAATCATGCTCCGGATGTTTTGGCCCCTGTAGCAGATCAGCTAACACTGCCTGAAGCTTCTTTGAATTACAACACATTTCCATATCAGGACAAATTCCGACCAAATGCCTGATTTGCAAGATTCCGGTTACGGGAGGTAAAGGTTCCGTCCGCCATCTCTTTACTCACAACTTGCTTGAACAACTTGAACATCTTCATTTCCTGAGGCTCATCTTTATAGAAACTGCTCCAGGCGAGATCCAGCAATTCCTGTAATTTTTCAGGACTCATATTTTTAGGCTGATACACTACTTTATCTGCTGAGAAATCATTCCAGTCTGTTGAAAGTATCCGTCCCTGCTTATCAAGATCCTTATAGGCTCTGGTGTGTGGAAAGGGTGTCAGTACTGTAAATTCTGCCAGATCAAGTTCAATATCAAGCAAAAAATCGATCAATTCTTTAATCGAATCTTCCGTATGACTATCAAGCCCCAGCAGAATGGTTCCTTCAACCCCAATTCCGTGATCATGATAACGTTTAATACGCTCCCGAATATAATCAGAGGTATCAAATACAGCCTGATACACATACCACGCGCCAGCTTGAGCCGCCAGATCAAGGATTTCAGGTTTATCTTCAATAGGATGGGAACACCACTTCTTTTTCAAAGGAATCATCTCCCGGAAAAGATCTTTCTCCCATTGACTGTTTTGCGCCAGCGAATTATCCACCACAAACATCCGATTATTTTCAATCCCTGCCATTTCAGCCACAGCCTGATCAATGGGACGAGGCCTGAAGTCTCTGCCACCCAGATAGGAAACAGCACAAGGATAACAATTAAAACGACAGCCCCTGGATGCGTGCACCAGGTCAACCATCTGCACGCCTTTATAGTTATAGAGTTTCTTATTTAACAAATCACGACGTGCCGGGCCAACGAGTGCAATATCCGGCCTGTTATCCATGTAATCGTAAACCGGTTTCAGTTCCCCCTTCCTGAAGTCTTCCAATACCTGTTCCATCCGGCTTTCAGCCTCGCCCAGAAACACAGAATCTGCATGCTTCATTGTTTCTTCGGCATGAAGCATGGTTGAGATGCCTCCAAAAATCACCTTCACCCCTTTTGCCCGATATTTATCAGCAATCTCCCAGCCACGTTTAACCTGCACGGTGAGCATCATGGAAATACCTACCATGTCAACATGCTCA
>Ga0256844_10000048_pt1 | contig 46184 bp, 50 predicted proteins | sample MusselsmetaG_FD_189100 | JGI IMG/M metagenome (GOLD analysis project Ga0256844, IMG submission 189100) | Mussel associated microbial communities from hydrothermal vent at the East Pacific Rise, Pacific Ocean - Mussels | ecosystem: Host-associated > Mollusca > Shell > Unclassified ... | reverse complement strand
CGCTACGGCATTTGAAGGTGTTAAACTTCCTGATACTGCTACTGATGATGAAAAGCAAGGTCTTAAAGCTACAGAGAAAATGGGTAAAAACCTTGTTTCTTCTACTCCTTGGATTGCATTTCATACATCGATGGGAATCTATAAGGCTACTGGTTACGCTATTGGTCTTGCTAAAGCCTATTTAAAGGACGTGAAAGACGACAAAGACGATAAATAAGTCTGTCGCTTTATGCATATCTACTACCATCATTATGATGGTAGTAGAGGTTTATTTTTATTTTTTGTTTACTACCTTAATAAGGGTATATGAGTATTACTATACCCTACCTATAGTTAATAGCTTTAAGGTATCATTCTGTTCGTTTAAATATGTATTATACACTATATCTAATAGTATATCCTGCAATCATTTTATTTTTAGTTATATATTATATAAGTAGTTAAGGAATGAGCTGTCTTTAATAAGACTTACAAATAGGTACTAATAATTATAAGGAGTACAATATGAGTGTAGCAAAACATATACTAGGGTTAATGCTAGTAGTGGTAAAAGATATTAAAACAGAAGAGGTTGCAGAAACTAAAGTAGAGAAATCTACTGAAGAGGTTGTTACCGATATAGTAACAAAAGCGGTAGAGGGTCGCAATATCCCTGAAGATAGCAAAGAGTTAATCATAGAGGGTACAGTAAACTCTATGATGGAGGGTGTAGAAACTCCTGAGAAATCAGAAGAAACTAAAGAGGATACGCGGACTGCTGAACAAAAAGCAGCAGCAGCTGAACGAACGCGTCCTGCAAGAGAGGCGCGACAAAGAAACTTAGCCGCAGCAGCTAAAGAGAAAGAAGAAGAAAAAGCTGTGGTTAAGGAAACTCCTGTAGTAACTACAGAGGAAACTTCTGAGGATACTAAGGAGCCTAAAGCGAAGACTGAAGGCACAAAGGTAGAAACTAAAGTAGAGAAACCTAAAGTTGAGAAGCCTAAAACAGGTAAGAAAAAAGTTACATCTAAAAAATAAAACTATGAAAGGAGAATAGATGTTAAAATATACTATTGAAAAATTGAAAAAACTTAATCACCTTTATGCTAATAATAAACATAAGGGTAGACACGGGGTTTCGGATTATGAATTCAAAAAGAAGTATAGTAAAGAATACACTATTCTTCTTTCTAACATAACAACTTTGAAGGATAAAGGTTTTACAAAAGCTTTTACTCCCTTCAAGGACGTTATAGATATATAGTTATTGTCGTTAATGACATAACCTATATATTTTTTTTATTATATATTATATACATGAGTAGAATAAAAATAATAAAAGGAAGAAGATATGGGAATCATAATGTCACCTTTAAACCTAGATGAAATATTTAGGTCAGATAGGAATAAACTCATAGTGAATGAATATGAACCAGAAAATAAGGTTAAGCATATAGCTCTTTTAGAATCTCTATTACTTCAAGAGATAGAGAGTACTTTAACCTTTGCACCAACTTGTTTATGCGGCGCTATACGAGGAGGGTGGAAACTAGGTAGAGTTTGTTCTCGTTGTAAAACGAAAGTTAGTAGGAAAAATAATAGTGAGTTAGACCCATACGCATGGTTTAAGACCAAGGTTACTAATGTTAAATTTGTATCGCCAGGTATTTATGCATTTATGAACGCTAAGATTATAGGTAGTAAGAAAAGTAGTGAGGTGTATGGGTTTGCCGATAATAAAGAAACGCCTTGTGATGGTAAGAAGTTCTCTGTACTTAAATACTTAAGTTCAAAATCTGTTCGGAAGAACAAGGAAATGAGTATAACGGATATAAAGATTATAGATTTCTTCGAGGCTAAGAAAGGGTTCGAAAGAAACTTCGCTTATTTCTCGAAGAACTTTTTAAAGATATGTAAAATCATAGCCGAGATTAAAGGTGGTAATACTGGTAATGATATGCGTATCTTTATAGAGGATTTAGAGAACAGTGGTGACAAGTGGTTATTTAATCATATACCTGTTATTAATGGAAGGTTAGTATATAAGACATCGGGTGGTTCAGGAGCTAACAAGATGACTCCTACTTATAATGTTGTTAAAACTATGTTACTAGGATATATAGATAAGTCTAGAAACGATGAAGAGGGTCTTCATGCTATGGCTTTAACTAATTATAAGAGTGCTTGTTTATATACTACGCATGTTAAAGAACTGATATCTTCAAAAGCAGGTATAGGTAGAAAGCATGTAATGTCTACTAAACTAGATTTCTCAGCAAGGAACGTTTGTATACCTACATTAAGTATTAATAATATAAAAGAAGTTCATCTACCTTATAAGACATCTATAGTATTATTTCGATTGCATATAGCTAACGTATTACTTAAACGACTGAGTGCTAGAGAAACACATGCTAAGATAAGAAAGGCTAAGGTACGTTTTGACCCTGAGGTATATGAAATACTTACAGACCTTATAAAAGATTCCAAACTAACATTAGAGAATGGTAAACCTTACCAAGGTGTAATAGTGGGTAGGAATCCTGGGTTACTTGTTGGGTCTATATTAAGATTATGTTTAACACATATTAAAAGTGATATAGATGACGATACAATGGAGGTAGGTACACCATTAGCTAAATTACCTAACTGGGACTATGATGGTGATTTACTATACGTAACATTACCTTTATCACAATACGTATATAGACTATTTGAACCGCTATCTCCATATAGTAGTGTTAATAGTCCAAAGATACCAGGTAGAGTATATGGTAAAATAGGATTAGGTCCTATCGCACCTACTAATATAGCGAACATGATAAATAAGGAAAGGAAGAAATATGGCTGTAAGGATGGTAGACAATCTAAGTAGTAAATTGCGTGATAGGAAGGTAGCTAGTTTAACTAGAAACGATCTTAGCTACATCGAGAGCGTAAGAAATAATATAGGTGTATCTCGTGGAAATAGATTATTAGAGGAGTGGAGTGATAGATACGACCCTGATAACATTAGAGCAGCTAAACGCAGTGTAAGACGGATGGAGGAGAGTTTTCACGAAGGTGATAGTATACATTACGTAAATCCTTCTCGCTTAGATAGAGTTAGTGTTAGGATGCGAAAGTATCTTGGAGTTAATCCTTATACTAGAAAGGCTTTAAAGAATCAGACCTTGGATATACCACATAGTGACAGGTTAGAACAAGGTCACGAGAAACTTAGTTATAACTTTGCGTATAGGGATATGGTATCGGGTATAAGTACTGAAGATATAAAGGTAACTCATGTGTATAGTGATGAAGATGATTATATGGATACTGAGGATAGACGCGTTGTACTTACTTCTCTTAATAGAATAAAGAAGTATATAAATAACAATGATGAGTAAAAGACGCACGATACTTTAATTAGTATCGTGCAATCATTAACTTTTTAGTTATATATCATTATAGTAGTTAGGAAGAGTTGTCTTATATAAGACTTATAATACGTACCAATAATAAGGAGTACACAATGAAGATAAAAAATATTAATATGAAATTTAGCCTTAAGGGCTTAATAGCAAATGGAAATAAATTAGAAGATGGTTCTATAGACTTCTCTATTGAAGAAATAGAAATGAGTGTACAAGAGTTTACAGAAAGCCTAAAGAGTAATAAAGACGTCATTATGGCAATGATGAAGAAAGGTGATGACGTAGGATACGTCGATTATCTAAAAGAGAGTAATGATAAGGAAATTAAGGATGATGTAGAGCGTAAGAAAGAAGAAACATTCGATGAAAGATACAAAAGACTAAACGAAGAGATGGCCGAAGAATATAAAGAAATAGAGGCCATGAGAGCTAAGTTTGAAAGGACTAAAGCAAAATGGTTTGAGAAACAAAGAAAAGAAGCTGGAGAAGAGGATTAATCCTCTTCTCGTGTTTTTATTTTTTTAGAAAAATGCTTTATATCAGGATAGTCTATATCTATATATGCAGAGTATATTTCTATCAACTGTTCTATTAGAACTTTAACGTTTACATTTGTTGTGATTCTATCTAATAAGAAAGGCGTGTATAGTTTCTTGGCTGTATAATCTAAGTCCATAATCATTATGTATTCTAATAACGCTTTTGAGTTATAAATAATAAGGCTATCGTATTCATTTATTTTTAAATCATATACAATATCAACGTTCATTCCTTGTGGTGCTAATATTTCTATAGCGTTTTTAAATATTTTAAGAGACGCTTCCTCTAATCGTATTGTCTTCATATCTATATATAGATTTATGGTTATGTCTTCCTCATTCTCTAAACCAGTAATATAAGCATCTGAAAATACTTTGATTAATAGCTCCTCTATATCATTTATATTACTGGAGCTAAACATGGCGTCTCTTTCGTTCTGTATAATATTATTTATAAATGTAGCGTTGATTCCAAATATATTATCAGAAGCTCTTCTTAACCAACCTTTAGTTTCTATATCTTCTACACCTAAAGATTCTAATACACGGAATCTAAAGTCAAATATAGTATCGATATCCATATAGATATTATAAAATTTATTATTCATGCTCTTTCATTCCTAACTTTTTGTAATTTTCTCTATCAATTATTTCTTTTTCAGAATTTATCTTTAAAGCGGTTTCTATTAAGATAGCTGACTCAGTAGGTTCTAATTGTAAGAATTGATTAATATCTAATCCAAACAAACCAAAAACACCTGAAGTAGCATAATCTTCTAACAACCTATATAATTTTGTAGGTTTATTAGTATATAGACTAGAGTATGCTAAAGAGGTGTATAACTTATCTACAATAGCTGGTTCAAATTCTTCAGACTCTTCAATATTGGATGCTTTAAATAAGTTATATCTCTTAAAAGCTTCGCCTTCTAAAGTATTTCTTAAAGTTGTATTTACATCTAGTGACTCTATTAAGCCCTTAACGTTCTCAGGTTCTGAAAAGAAAGTAATGAGTTTAGAAGTTTTGTCTACTCCATTTATCCTCTGAGCGTGAGGAGTGTAAAAAAATACTTTCTTATATTAATAGGTATGAATCCTAGAAAGCTTTCTTTTATTTCTTCCTCGTTATAAATTTTCTTACAGGTATCACATTCGAATTCAGGAACACCGTATATAGCTATAAGAGTAGAATCTATATATGTACTTATGACTTCACTCACCTTGGTAGATAGTACATCATTTTCTGTAACCTCTCCTAGTATATTTAGGATGGTACGCATATCATCAACCTTGCTATCCTCATTTATAAGATACGCTTCTATATAAGGCGTAAATACAGCTAACGCTTGAGAGTTATAATGTTTCTTATACAATCTTCTTCTTTCATCTTCATCCTCTCCTACCGATAACGTATCTATACTTTTATTAATCTTTTCAAACCAATGTTTACCCATAGATATAGTTTCTTCTATAGTAGCTGGTTTTAATATTAGAGTAAGCGAAACCTCTTCATCTTCTATAACCACTTCCTTAGTTGTATTATCAAACTCGTTTTGATAAGTATCTAATTCTTTTAAAGATAATTTTCCTTTACCTTTAAGTAACATAAGTCTTTGGTTACTCGTAAGACGATCACTAGCTACTCTTAACATACTTTGAAGATTTAATCTAGCTGAGAATGTATTATCACAACGTAGTTTACCGCCTGCAATACCTGCTATTGTTTCTTCCATATCTATAGGTTCTTTATCAGTATTTTTATTTTCATCTACTGTTTCTTTACTATCTTTACCCTCTTCTTCCTTAACAGGTTTTAACTCCATTACCTCTATAACGTTCTTACATTTGAAATAGTTAGTAAACCCTCTTGGTTCTATAGCATCTACTATACCAGCATATAACATTTCAGCATCAGCTAGTTTAATAAACTTCCCTACCTTTTTAGGGTCTATATCTAAAGATGTAGCTTTAATATGCTCTAGTACAAATTCTAATAATACTTCTAAATAGATAAATATATCTGTAGTGTATTCAAGCCCTAAACGTGCGTTAACTACGTCTATAGAAACACTAGATAACTTCTTCTCAAGATTTATAATATCACCTGTAGATATACCACCTATAACTATCCAGAATCCAGAACGAAATAGGGTAATCTTTTTAGTAGCTCTTATACCTATAGATGCACGAGCAGCTTCTATAGCTAACTGACCTGTCATGTTACCATCGCTCTTTAAACCTACAGTAGTTATTCCTACTGTTTCAGCATTTATTTTCATATCTTTAATTAACGGTTCTTTTAATATATTCTCGTTATATCTTCCACTACTAAGTAAGTTATGTATAGCGTTAAGAGGTTCAGCTATATCTGCATATAGTTTACGTTTTATAGCTTCTTTCACTACTTCTGTTATCTCTTCATCCTCTAGAGCTGTTTGTAACGCTGTAGAGAAAGCTTCTATAGAATAAGTGTTTTCTGTTAAAGCCTCTAAACTCTCTGTACTTAACATAGGTTGTAGAATACCAACTACATCATGAAGTATATTTTTATCCACTTGCTTAAGCATTATCTTCTCCTTTTGCTAGATTATAAACTTCTTCCATAACATTAGTAGATTCAGAATTTAACATGTTTAAATTTCCGATACCTTCACCTATCTCTACTATAAGCTCCATTCTATCTTCTTCGTCGGTTATAGATGATAATTTTACAAAATTATCTAAACAACTACTTTCTACTTCTATAGCAGCTTCTTCCATTTTTGTTAGTATCTCGCTCTTTTTACTTAACATCATATCTATATGTATACCTACATTGTATTCTTCAGTGGTGAGTAACATTCCTCTATGACCATCTATAGTGTGTATAACCATTTCTTTAGCTTCTATAATTCCTTCTTTTATAGTATCTAACTCTTTTTTCATCTTAACTTTTACTTTGTAAGCCTTATCGTTTTGTTTTCTTTTAGCTTTTCTATCTGCGTTTGACATTATATTATTCCTTGTTGTGGTTTATCAAGAGAATAGAGTTCTATGAATTATTAATGGAAAAAGGAACTATCTATGTTAGAACAAATTAAAGGTTATTTATTAGAGGAACAATTCTATATTCTTATTAGTATAGAGTATGTTTTAGAAGAACTTTACGAGTATAGGGTTCATCATATAGAGCTAGCGTTATTGGTAGCTAAATTACAAGATGACTCAGATTACAATAGTTTCTATACAGAGATTATAGAAATGTATAAAGGACACGTTAATAGAGTGTTTGGTATCTTAGGTTTATCTGTAAATAACGATATGTTATTGCAAGATAAAACTTTATTATTAAAGGCTTTAGCAGATATTAATGATAAGGCAATAGGTTTAAAACAAGAAGCTTATCAGAAGATGGAAGCTTATGAAACAAATGAAGAAAAGCTAACATTTACTTTAGCGGCTTTATGTACTTTAGAAGACCCTTTATTAATAAATGATATTTTTAAAGTCAGTGACGCTATGATAGAGGATTTGGAAGATATGTTAAATGGTAATGAGGATGATTTAAAAGAAGTTGTTTATGTTAGTCTTCTAAAGAAGTTAGGTACTGATTTATTAGGTAATACTAAGGGTATCGTTGAAACTATGGATGTATTTACACCATATATTGAACGCAATGTGCAAGATATACTTCGCGAACAAAAGGGGTTATTCGTTACAGAAGATAATGAATTATTAAACACTATCGTTTTAGCTTTATTATTTAGTAAGAATGGTAGAGAAGATAGCAGTACAAGTTATTTAACTATTAAAGAATATGTGTTAGACGAAGATAAAGAGGGTTTAAATACTTTTATATATAGTATTATAGATAAAATGCATTCGGGTTTAAAAGATAAAGGATTGTAATATGTTAGAAAAGTACCTTTTAAAAGCTATATCTTTAGGTTTAGATAAAGAGTTATTATGGCTACGTACTATCTTAGGTAAACCAACAATCAGTAATAAGTATTATAACGTAGAAAAAGGTGTATATACATTAGAAGAAGAAACATTTAAATTATCGTCTCCGTTGCTAGCATCTGATACTAAAGTAAAAATAGAGATAGAGGGTAAAATTAAAACTGTTACAGGGTTTAGATATATAGCAAATATTATTTATATAGAGAGACCGTTTAACGGAAAAATACCTTTCCAAGATAAATCTTTTACATACAACGATATCTACTATGAATATATAGTAGACGACTTATTAGCTAAAAAGGGTATTAGCATAGATGAGTACAGAGCCTTTATGAAAGCTATAGTATTTACTCACCCTTTAGCTCCTCTTATAGTACATACAGAAACTGTTAAAACCATAACTCCTCCTCCAGGTATAGTAGCTTATAAGAAGAAACTTATACAAGAGTATAAGGATAAATACGGTGATGATGTTCTAAAGGATGAGTTAAAAACTTTGGAGATAGATAATAAACTAAAAGCTTTCGACGCTAAGTACATGGAAGATGATCCTACTATGGACATAGTAACTAATAAGAAAATTATGAATGTTAGTCGTAAGAATAAGTTTATATCTATAGGAAAACCTACCGCTCTTATACCTACTACCGAGACAGGTTATATAGAAGAGTCTTTAACAGAAGGTAAAGTTTTAGATATAGATAAGATTGTTGCTGTTAATAACGCTATAAGATACGGTTCAGCTTCTAGAGGTATAGAGACTCAACTCACTGGGTTAATTGCTAAATACTTATCGGCTGCTACAAGAGGGTTTAAAATATCTTCTGAGGACTGTAAGGTTAAGAAGGGGTATAAAGTTAAGATAGATGAAGTTAATATATTATTTATAAATAATATACGCTTTGATACAAAAGGTGTACTGATACAATGTAAGGTTAATGATGTGGTCGAGATGAGAGATTACATGTACTGTGCGGAGAAGGGTAATAACTTTTGTAAGAAATGTGTTGGTATCTTAGCTTCTGGTACTTATAACCCAGTTATATTAAAAAGTATCACAACAGGAGGTCAAGCCTTAAGTGGTTCATTGGGTAAATTTCATGCTGTTGTTAAAGATATAACGATTATAGAAACGGGTGATTTATTTACTTAGATAATGCTTTAATTAGCATTATCTTATTATTTTTTGCTCTGGTATATAGCAGATATAAGAATAAAAGAAGCTTTAATAAAGATAACTAATAATAAAATAAATATGTGCTACTTACCTGAAATAAAACATAAACTAAAGGAAATGAATATGAGTGATAATGTATACGGTCAGGAACCTGTTATAACAGTAGATACCCCTGAAACAATAGTGGATAGTAATGGCGAAAATATTGTAGAGGTAGCTGGTGCTAAGAAGAAGGTTGATGATGACGATTCATGGTTATATAAGCTAGGTCCAATTACGCCATCGGAAGCTAACGTGGAAGGATTTAATAATTTCAGTAGAGTATTCGCTACTATGGGTTTCTTACCTAATGAAGAACAACAATCCAAACTAGAACCTATACTAACAAAATTATATGCATTGGGTTTTACCAATCGTTGTAAAGATACAGGGTTTACCGAAGAGTTCTATACATGGACTGCTGGTAGATATAAAAGAAACGAGTTTTATATAACTTATAAAAAGAAGGGTATAACCTTTACTCCAATCATTACGGAAGTAGCTAGATTAGCTATTGAGATAATCCTCGACGCAAGAATTACAAGATTCCCTAAAACTGATTTAGAGCGTTTTGCTGCTTCTAAAGATATAGTTAAACAAATGGCTGGTCTAAATACACACATAGCTTTAGGGGTAAATCTAGAATCTCCCCTCAGCTTCTTAATCCTTAATACACCTAATGGTGAAGAGCCTGGTGATAGAATGATAGACTTTGATACTATAGGTTTTAATTCAGATATATTATATCTAGCTAGTAAATATAATATACCTACTTTTAATATTTCTAAAGAAGGTTCTTTTGAAAGACTGGAAGAATTTATTAAAACGTTTGAGTAAATCGTTTTATTATTCAATGACTTAAATACCAATAATAAAGGAAATAGCATTATGGCTAAAAAGAAAGCACCTAAGACGAAACCTAAAGTAGTAGTAACTAAAGAGGAAACTAAAGTAGAGACTAAAGTAGAAGAGGAAACTAAAGTAGAGACTAAAGTAGAGACTAAAGTAGAAGCTAAAGAGGAAGTAGAGACTAAAGTAGAAGCTAAAGAGGAAGTAGAGACTAAAGTAGAAGCTAAAGAGGAAGTAGAGACTCCTGTAGAAGAGGAAGAGGAAACTGAGGAGCCTAAAGTAGAAACTGAGGAAACTCCTGCTAGTCTTAATAGTCTTGCTGAAGCTTTTAAAGCCCTTTCTACTATATTTAAAGAAGGCGGGAATGGGTTTACTGCTCAGATGGTTTTATTCGCTGCTGTTAAGAATGCGCTTGATGATGCTCCTGGTGAAACAGTGGAGTTATTAAAAGAACTAGCTGGCAAGTATGGTAATGTTATCGATGGTGATTCATTACGTTATGATAATGACTGGGATAATCACAACTCTAGAGTAGGGTATAATACACTTATAACTCTTCTTGGTATCCAAGATAAGGATAACAGTTTAGAACCATTCTATATGGATTCTGGTTCGCTTAAAGGACATCTTAGTAATTTCGGAGATAATGGTTATTACTTAGCCACTCTTTATATCGATGTATAGTAGTAGACGTATAAGCAAATGCTTATACGTCTATTTATTTTTTTAATGATTACTAAACTAAAAGGAATGTTTATGGATATAGAAATATTACAAAATAATTTTGAAGATAAAGAAATACAAAACGGAGAGGATGTTTTAAAAGATATTTGGTTACATCTTAAAGGAAGTAAAGATATCGGTAAATCTGTTAGGACCTCTTTTATTAAAGAAAAATTAGAAGATATAAGTATTATACTTAGTAAACGTTTTGGGTTAAATATTGAACTAAGAACAGATATGGCATGTGGTGCGTGTACGACAACGATAAATACTGGTGAGGATACTAATCTAAACCGTCATGCTGGATATTGGTATAAAGAATCTAGAAAGAGTCTTGGTGTAAAAGGTTTATCTGGTAAGGATAGAAAATTTCTAAGTGACTATGTAACTATGATAGAGGAGACTCGTAAGAGTCTAGTAAATGGTGTTAGTATAGATTTGGATAAAGCTAAAGTATATGGATTAGGTAAAAAGGTTATATCTAAAGTATGGGTCGACTTTCCTTCCTTAATAGGTATTTATAATCTTTCGTATAAAGAAGTTATGAGTGTAATACTTCATGAGGTTGGGCATAACTTTATGTCTCTGATATATATACAAAAGGCTTCTGGTAATTCGATAAGTCATGAGGAATCTTTAGCTAGATGGGTAGGTGGCGATACACGAAAACTAGATATTAAGATAGACGGTAAAAAATATAATCTAAAGGATAGAAAAACACAAGCTGTTCTTTTGGAATCTGTAAATACTTCTATAAGAGAATTAAAACACACGTATAGTGATTCAGAAAGGGAAGCCGATAAGTTTGCAACCGCTTTTGGGTACGGCGAGGCATTAGCGTCTTCTTTAGCAGCTATGCATAATATTGACCCTGAACGTTCTTTATGGTTTAGCACTAACTCTTCTGCTATGAATATGTTATTCTCTAGTTTTTACTTATTTGTATTCATACCATTATATATAGCGTGGTTAGTTTCAGGACTTGTTATTATTGATTCAATAATAATAGGTAGTATATTCGGGCTATTTTCACTTATGTTTGGTACTAGTGATTCTAGTAAGACTACTTATGATAATATAAGCGATAGATTAGAAAAGATAAAACGTAATATGATACGCTCTATACGCGAAGGTCTTGTACCTAAGGAACAACTAGATTTAGTGCTAGACGCTATAGGTAACTTAGAAGCTAATTTAAAGGGGTTAAATATAGAGGTAAGTGCATTTGATGCATTCTACGATTACTTTAATAAAACCTCTAACGTAACTAACCTCTTCAAAACTTTAGAAACCTTAAGTGAAAACGATTTACATTATCTTAAGAAACAACTTTAAAAGGAAATAAGAATATGATAACATTATTAAGAAATAACCTAATAGAAACAAACGCTGTAGGTATAGGTATAGCTGTAGCTATTATGCAAATAAATGGCAAGTATACAGATGTAGGTAACACATTAGATATAATTAATGCGTCTAACATTATAGACGAGACAGCTATAGAAGATATAGTTAAACGAGTTTTTAGACAAAGACAGGATGGTTTCTCTGTTACTTCGAACGGACTAGTTCTATTTGACGACCATCTTACTGAGGATATGAAAGAAGCTATGTTAACCAAAGCCAATTTTATCGACGACGTTAGACGCTATGTAGGTAATATTTTAATACGTAAAGGATAGATTCATGACTTATATAGAAATACAAGAATGCGTTACTGTAGCCAAAAGTTATCGTGATACATTCACTAAGAACAGATATATAGATTCTCATACGCTTAATATATTATCTGGTAAGCTTAAAGATATGTTGAAGAAAGAGATACTTTCTATACCGATAGGTTCTGTATCTACTGATGTATATACCGACAAGATATTATATATACTAAGTAATTTTATAGATAAAAACCAGCACGCTGTTATAAGTATAAAACGTGCTGGTGAGTTAATTAATGGCTATGGTAAACTACTAGCTTCACAAGAGTATATAACTTATAAAGAGATAATCTTTACAGAGTTAGAAGCTAAATGGGTAAATGAGAATAACTTTTTACCGTATATGGAAATGGATAATATACATAAGGGCATAAATAAATCTTTAGAGTTTATCCTTACAAATTACCCTAGCACTATAAACGGTTTTACAAAAGACGATCTATTAACGGATACTACCAAAGCTAATGTTACACGTTATGGTGGTGTATTATCTAGTTATAGTATAGCCGCATTGATTCATGACAATCATATTATTGACAGAAGTATATTAGACTCTTTTAACAAAACAGTGTATGGTTCTGTTAAAGACGGTTTAGTTACAGTAAGACCTGTATTGCTAGATGCTATGGAGTTAGGTGTTAACCTTTCTACGCTAAGTATATTAGATCTTATCACAGTTATAAAAGAAAAAATAAAAGAAACAAGTGAAGAGAATTAATTTCTCCTTCACTTGTTATATTCTTTTTATTTTTATATCTATATCGTAGACTAATTCGTCAAAACTATTTATCTCCTTCTTTATTCTAAATCTATTATAACTTAATATACGTATAATGTTATCAGGTGCACCGTAAGTGACTTTTACACTAAGAGGGTTATCAGGTAGGGTTATTAGTAGATTCTTTTCTAGGTCGTTAATATCTATATACTTTTTAGCAAAGTATATAGATATAACTTTACCTATAGTATTAGTTAAGGATTTCATATCCAAATCTAGCTCCACGTTATCTTTATAGTAAATCTCTACAACAGGTTTAATGTAAGACGATACTAAACCGTTTTGTGTTTCTACCTTCTCTAGGTTCTTGTTTGGTCTGAAGTATATCTCAGTTCTTTCCAACATATTATCGTTTATTTCTTTTAAATCTATATTACACCATTTAACCATTTGGTCAACTACATAGTTTCTATGTTTTGTATAAGTACTGATATTTAAGTAATCGTATCTATAGTCTAACAAGAATATATCTGCAAAAATATCTATACCGTACGCATTAGGGACTTTGTTCCCGCTTACATCCAATACAAAATCACCTTTTCGATGTTCGAATACAGGGTTAGTTGTTCCTGGGAATAGTACTGGGTCTCCTATAGCATGTAGCTTTGTTTGTTCAATAGTATCACATACACCGTCACCAGTAGTATCACGTATATCATACACACAACCATTAAATGTTTTAAACACATCTTCTGTATATATTTTAGGTATATCAACCCCATGCTTTTTATATCTATTTGTATTATATAACGCAAAAGCTTTATTCCAAATACCTTTGACTTCCTCGCCTAGCTTCATACGCATGCGTTCAGTAACTATAACAACAGCATTTTCTTCAGCATTATAAAGATTAATTTTTTCGAAACCTATAGCTGTCTGAGAATTAGATAGGTGTGCTGTTACTGTTGTCTCTGTTGTAAATACTGTTACTTCTATATCGTGTTCTAAATCAACAGTGGTTAAACCATTACTTACATCTTTGTTACCAGTTAGTTTTAATCCGTTATTAACGTTAAACGTGGTTTTTATTTCTGCTTTAAATAAAGTTTTACCTACACTATCTGAGAAAAGCATATCTGTAGATTCTATCTTTTTAGGTATAGCATCATAATAGAACTTGTTTCCTCCTGTACCAATGAACGCTAATTGCAGTTTTATGGTATCTAGCAGAGCTGTGAGAGCATTATTACCTGCTAGCTCGAGGTATAAATCATATCCATCACTTGTCTTAATAATTCTATAAGAAACTATGTTACAGTTTACTAATAAGGAAGTGTTTCTTTTTAATACAGTTATTCGTTTTATATCAGGATTTCTTAAATCGTACGCTTTACTCTCTACAACTTCTTTAGAGGCATAAATCGTATACGTTAGAGGGGATACAAATATTTCATTATTATTTAATAATGTTTTATTAGTTAATCTATCCGTAGAAGAAAGTTTGAAAGGTTTAACTACCTCACCCTCTAGTTTAAATAAAGCGTTTTCTTTTATATATAAATTCTCGTCAGCGTATACTACTGTCTCATTATCTTTTTGTAATCCTGAAAGATCCGCTTTTGTAATATATAAATCTATATCTGTATCTATAGGTGAGATAGCGTCTTTTGACGTATTTCTTACAGCTATATAACCTCTATCAGTAACAGTGTCTAAAAGCTTATGAGATGTAAAACCTTTATTTCTAACACGTTCCTCTAACTGTTTTTCCGTAACAGCTACATCTATAATACCAGATGTCTTAGCTATTATCTTATTTCGTATATCCTTAAATGGTCTACGATTTACACCACCGTCTACTATATAGTTACTTGTAGCCAGTATAGCTATATTGTTAGTAACTGTATACTCTAAACCTTTATTCGTAACAAATAGTTTAAATTTAAAGTCTTCACTTTTAAAAGGTTCTAACGGGAGTTCTATCTTACCTTTAGATGTATAGGTATAAACATAGAGTTCACCTTTTAAAATATCTTTATAAATATAGGGTTTTGGTATAGTATATATAACCTTATCTTCTTCTACAGATATAAGTACAGAAGGTTTAGTTATATCTAAAACATCTTTAGAAAATATCTTATGTAGTTTTGTATATTTATCACCTTCCTTGGCATACACTTCGCTATAAACATACTGATCTACCATACTTATAGTTAGTTCTAAAGGGACATCTTTAACTATTCCTATAGAGGTTAACGTTACGTTTAGTTGCTTAAGAGGTAATTGGAATACACCCCATTGTATATTTTCCTGTGTTATGATATGACTAGGTAGAGAACCTATACCTGTATATACATAAGAGTCTTCATTAGCGTTATATAAAACATTAAGACTTTTGTTTCCATCTTTATCGACTAGAAGTGTTAGTTCTATATCGTCCATAATAGTAAATACAGTTTTATTAACAGTTATGGTGGTATTTTTAGCTATAATAAAACTATAGTTGTTTGTATTACCAGCATCTATAGAAACCTTTATACCGTTATGAATAATATCATTTATATTTACATATAAAGTTATATATGCTTCTGATGGTGTAGCGAACATATCCTTTTCTTCTTCGTCTGTAATATGTCTTAATAATGCAGACGGGTCTGTTGCTAAAGAAGGATAAAGGTTTCTATTATTCATTATCATTTCTTGCATAGCTGTAGCTGTTGTATAACCTATAGACTCCGCTATCATACCTAATGGGGTAGCTGTATCAAAAGTATGTCCTTTATCGCCCATAAGTTTACCTATTTCTGTTATAACACTATGTGGGTCATATATAATTTCGTTATTAATTTTGCTCATCAAGTTTCCTTTTCTCTACATTTAGTGTTGTTTTATCTATATAAAAATCTAACGTCATTTTTCCCAAGTCTATAATAGGTATCATCCTATACTTAAAATCCGAGTAAAGAGATGTTGGTACTCTTACTAGATTGGATCCGCTTACAGCAGCTGGGTTTTCTACATAGGGTAATCTATTAAATACTATCTTAGCTGCTTCAGGATTAAAACCCGCTACAGTATGGTTGAACGATAACATATACTCATATTCGTTATATAAAGCTCCGAAGGACTCTAGTTTGGTATTAATAGATGCTGACTGGCTTCGTAAAGAAGTATCTCTAGTAAAGTCAAAAAACTTACCCATAGAAACATTAACTGGTAAAGAAGCTCCTGTTAAACCTGTCTTACGTATACTTCTTCCATCCATACCAAGAATAAATCTATAAACACGAGTATTAAAGTCATATTCTCTATTAACTATAAAATCTGGATATGGTGCTACATTATCATCTGCAAATGTAGCCGCCATATAAGTTTCCCACATATCGAATAGGAGTGTTATAGGGTCTTGGGATATATTTCTATTATTCATATCTAGAGAATAATTATTTAATATATCTCTAACACCATCAGCAAAACCGTACTGCTCTTTTCTAACGCCTGCAGGAGAAATATAAACTGGTAGTACTGGGTCAGGCCATCCTGATATACTTTCAAGAGTGTTAGAAAGCACACTTATGAAAGGGAGTTTATGATCTACAAGACCACTCTTAATACCTGGAACTTTCTTCCCGTTAACTACATCTTCGTAATAGAGATGTGGGTCCAACGTACATCTAACAAATCTATGAACACCATCATCTTTAGTTAGAAGCTGAGCTAATTTATTATGTATTTTAATATTATCGGTTGAGAGATTTAATTGGGGTTTAACAAAGAAAGTGAAACCTGAAACATCTTCGTTTATAGGCATATGTTCTAACGTTTCGTTCATACCTATACCATATAGTTTATCTGTTATGCTTTGTTCTTGACTACCTAACGTAGAGTTTTTACCTATACCGTTTGTTTGTTTAAATAATTCGTGCATAATCACCTACCTATTTTTTTATCATGAAAATTATGATTTAGACTATAAAGGGGGAATTATAATGAAATTGAAAAATAAAAAGGAGTTGTAATAATGCTAACAACAATACGTGATGGTATAAAAGATATTATAAATATGTCTGAATTTGCTACAGGAGAAAAAGAGGTAAGCGATAAGAATCGTTATCGTGCTACTGATACTCTTATAGAGATGGCTGATGATTTAATTATTAGACCGTTAATAGTTATTTCTGAAGATTTAGAAGGTAAGCCTGATACAGAAAATATTATTAATTTAAATATGGATACTTTTGCTAATCTTTATTTAAAGGCTTATGATATAGCTACTAATATATCAGGAAGTAAAGCTGAGGCTTCTTTAAAACTTCTTTCTACCAGACAAGTGTTACCTAAAAATATGGGTGCTTTTGGTATAGAGTCTATAAATGACGATGTTAAATGTTTACAGCTTGACCAAGAAGCTTCTGGTCTATACGATACTAAAGGTAAAAGACCTATCTTTATTAGAGAGTTAGAACTTAACTATAAAAGTGATGATAAAGATGTTAAAGCAATGTCCCTTAATGTAATGATTATAGCTGACGTATTATATGTACCTGTATCTGAAATTAAATTGCATTCATCTAGTAACGGTAGAGATAAACTATTCTTTAACAGAGTAGATGATATGAACGCTAAGTTAATTTCTTTCTGGAGTGATTTCATATTCAGTCAGGATATGGTTAAAGAGTATAAGAAAGGTAGATTAAAATCAAAAAGTGATTTAGGTAAATTTATCACTAAGCGACAAACTAACTCAAGTATGAAAAGAGCTAGAGGTAACGGCGGTATGGATGAATATTATACTATGCTTATATTATCTAGAGAGGTCGTTAATGAATTAGAAGTTGGTCTTGGTGGTTCTTTTAATAAGAGTAAGATAAGAGATTTAGTATTTGAATCTTTTAAGGCTATGAGTTTAACACGTGTAGATACTGACCATGAAATGGTATTATTCGATTTAAAATCTAAATCAGATATATCCACAGCAAGTATGACTTTAAAGTCATTAAGTAAAGCTGGGGCTAATGATGCTATTTTAGATATTATGAAATTCCAAGCTGGAATGAGATAGAAAAGGAAATAAGAATATATGTTACTAACAAAATTATACGACTCCCTATTTAGTTATAAGGGGTTACAAGATGAAGATATTAAGAAAGGTAATGTTTTAGATATTATCGATAATGTAACAGTTAATGGTAGACAATCTATTGTTAAGAGTTATGATGTATTTATAGAACAAGCTAGCGGTGGTACATTTACTAGTAAACAAGAAAAGAAGATAGGTGCTGTATTAAAGACCATCGGTATCAAGAATCATAACGAAACAGCTAGAGCTGTACAAGAGGTAAAGGGTTTCTTAACAGAAGTACTCGCTGCTTTAGAGGGTCTTAAACCTATCGTACTAGATGAACTACCTGACGAAATTGATATAGAAGTTATGTCTGCTCAAGAAGTAGGTATCTTAGGAGCTATCTCTACTTACGTTTCTATTATCTTTGCATTAGAAGATTTTGCTCTTTACCTACTATATATAGCTGAAGATGAGAAGTTTATCTATAACTTGAAAAACAAGGAATTTATAAAAGATTTAACTATGATTAAATCTAATTATAAAGAATTAAGATTCAAATGTGAGGATATGAATAAGAAGTTACGTAAACTTGATAGCGAGTTAGAAGTTAAAGATGCTGATTCTTTTAACATGCACGCTGATGGTTTTAATAAGAAGTTCTCTATAGGTACTGACGGGTTCTTAGGTAGCCCTATATTCATTCTACAAAAAGCGTGGATAGACTTCCGTATAGATAGAATTGAAGCTATGAAGAGTAAAAAATCTCTATTTGAATTAAAGATAAATAATCTTAGAAATAAGAACCATGACGGTAAAGATCTACAAATAGAGAAAGCAATTGAATATTATGAATCCAAGATTACAACATACGAACGAGAGATTAAAGCGTTCGAGGAAGATATATAACTATATTGCACAATACTTTAATTAGTATTGTGCAATCAACATATTTTTAGTTATATATCATTATAGTGATGGAGAAGGTCTCTATTGATATGTCCTCGTTAAACATATGGCTATCGCTCCCTTAGTTAGGAAGTGTTTCGTACGGAAGCTAGCAAAGTGTTAGTGAGACTTAACTAGTCTGATTACAAAATCCAGCATAAATCGTCTGGTCGGGTAGGGTATACCGTCTCTTGAAAACCCACGATACCTAGAGGAGTCTATGAAGCTCTTTTAGTAGTATAACGAAATGAGTTAAATTTAAAACTTCATATGAGGTATTACTGATCGACTAAGGTAATACCAAAACAATAGGCGTCCGTTAGAGCTGGAACGTTAAGCTTGATAATGGTTACTTCGGTAACCATTATTATTTTTTTTTTACTATATGTTATATATGATATAAACCAAGCTAGTATAAAGGAAACGAATGAAAAACAAAGTTTTGATAAGTTTTAGGGAGAATAAAAGAGATGGATTTTAGAGAAGAATTACATACTGTGTTAGAAGAAAAATTACAGGAAGAATTTCCTTTAGAGGATTTAGAAAAGAAATTAATAGAAGTAGTTGATTATGGTAAGGTAGTGTATATAGAAGGGATAGGTAATAACAAAACTGTTCTGGATACTAATGTAGGTATACCTGATCTTATTGAGAATTTTGATTATGATGATGGTTATGGTTCACAAAAGGTGTTTGGACTTTTAGTATTCAAAGACGGTAGCTGGTTAGATCGTGATGAATACGATGGTAGCGAAGAATGGGTTTTACGTTTTACCCCTACAAGAGAAGAGGTGTTTGAATAAAAGATGTGATACTTTAATTAGTATCACATCTTTATTATTTTTTAGTTATATATCATTATAGTAGTTAGGAAGAGTTGTCTTATATAAGACTTATAATACGTACCAATAATAAGGAGTACATAATGAAGATAAAAATATTAAATGGGGTATAAGTACATAGAGAACATTATAGATATTGATAACTCTATGGTGTTAGGTTTAATAGGAAATTTATTACCTAAATATAATAAACGATTAAAACGTTGTATGAAGGAGATAAAGGACCCTGTACTAAGGGCTAAATTTTCTTCAAGTATTTTCACGTTTAATAATAAATTAAATAACATGACTACTATAAATGATAAATTATTTATAGTTATGTTGGAAGAATTAATAAGTACGTGTAATAAAGCAAAAGGAGTATAATGTGAGTATGAAGTTATTAAAACTGGGTGAGAACGGTAGAGTGATTGAGGTTTCTTTTAAGGATGATGCTTTTGTATTTAAAAATAAGGGTTTATTCAAAGAGCGAATGGAGGATCATTTTGAACCAGATAGAGAAATCTTTTTCTGCCGTCCTCATGGAGGAGGTGGTGTTAAAAATATACTGGACACTACTACGATGAAGTTATTCAGAAGAGCTTTATTAGAAGGAGTTCATCATGAGATTTTAAAAAAGTACGGTAATGGTGAAGGTAATTGGCTTATCTTTTATGTCGATGAAGAATTATATAAAAGGAAGAGAAATGAAAGATATAATGTGGTAGTAATATAAAGGAGTATAATGGCTAAACTAAAAACTAGAAAAGAAGTAATAAAAGAGTTTATGCTTATACATTTTGATACTTATGATTATTCTAAAGTAGAATATATAGGAGCTCTTGATAAAGTTACTATCATATGTAAAACACATGGTCCTTTTGAACAGTTACCTAGTAATCATAAGAGCGGTCAAGGATGCCCTGAATGCTCTAGATTAAGTATAAATATGAGAAAACCTCTATTTGGAGTGGGTATAAATGATAGTGATTACTTAACACATTATATAGATAAATACGGTAATCATATTAGATGTCCTTATTATAGAAAATGGTCTGGTATGTTAGAGAGATGCTATAGTCCTAAATGGCATATTAAACGGCCTACTTATAAAGATTGTACAGTATCTAAAGAATGGTTAAGATTCTCTACTTTTAAGAAATGGATGGAGAAGCAAGACTATATAGGTAACGACTTAGATAAAGATATATTAGTAGAAGGTAATAAGATATACTCTAAAGATACATGTTGCTTTGTAAGTAGTGATATAAACAGTTTATTAGTAGATCAAAAAGCTAGTAGAGGTAAGTATCCTGTAGGTGTATGTTTATATAAACCTAATGGTAAGTATGTAGCATCTATTAGTATAAATGGTAAGACAAAACACTTAGGTTATTATACCACTATACAAGAAGCCTCCAATGCTTATAAGGAAGCTAAGTCAGAATACTTAATAGAGAAAGCTAAAGAGCTTACTGATATAAGAGTTAAAGAAGCTTTAATAAGAAGAGCTTAAATAAAAATAAAACTACACGATACTTTGATTAGTATCGTGTAATCATTATTTTTTTAGTTATATATTATATAAGTAGATAGGAAGTGTGTTCTTAAGAAGAACTTATAAATAGTATACAACAATAAGGAATTAATATGTTTGATTATAAAAGATGGTGCGTGTATAAGAGAGAGAAAGGTGGAGAGGTTCTTATGGAACCAACAGATCTATCTACAGTGGAAGAATGGGGTATAGAATATTTCGAATTTATTTCCACCTTTCTGGAAGGGCATAGCTATACAGTTTATAAAGAAGAAGTAGGGATCCTATTAGAAAATATAACTGAGACACAAATAGAATTAAAAAACGAGAAACTTATGTATATACCTATTAATGGTAAATATAAGAAACTTGTAAAAGAGTTCCATAGGCTGATGTTTAATTATATGTTTAGCGATGCTACATCTTTTAATAAAGACTTAGAGACTTGGAAGGTAGCATAATGAAAAACGTACTAATAACAACTCATAAAGAGATGGAAAGAGTTATTAAACAGATGGAAGATATCAGAGATGATATCTATACAAATAGAAATCTGACGTTTTTTGACCAGATAACTAACGGTCTAATAACTCTAGGGTTAGCCTTATACATATTAATAACATGTGTGGTATTTATTATAGCGGTACCTGTTGTTATAGTAGCAGGTCTAGTAAGAAAGTTATTTATAAAAATTAAAGGAATATTTTAGAAGCTTAAATAAAAATAAATACATGATACTATTAAAGTATCATGTAGGGTTTTTTATTTATTTTTTATAAAATTATAGTTAGTAGAGCGGTCAGAGTATCTCTATCGATATTAGATATATCGTAAGCCTCGTTTTCACCATCGTATGCAAGAATATCAGATTTTTCTAACATAAACCCAAATGGGTTGTTATTAGTAGCTTTGTTTATAATACCTAATAATCTTTTGGTCATTATTGTATATACTGTCGAATCACCTTCTATACATTTACTTAATGCTTCCTCTATATACTCTTTATCTTCATCTGACATCCTAATCCTTTTAATTCATAGTTATTTTATTAGCATTTAAACCTTTTAAAAGCTGATCATAACTTCTATATCCTGTAGTTTCTTTCTTTTCTAAATCCATAGGTATAGGACCTTTTAAAGGAAAAGGTAAAATAAAGTATTTCATATGTTCAGATATAACTTCAGGAGCTGTTCTATGTTTCTCTCTCATTACTGCTAGAAACGCTTTACCGTTTTTAACAAATTTCTGTTGTTGGGTAGAGACATCAAACTCTTGATGTAGCTGTCTGGAATCAGCATACATACCTCTCTCGGCTATAACCTTAGGTAACTCATAAGGTTCTATACCATCCTCTAACAATGCGTTAGCGTTAGTATTAGTCTGTGAAGGTGATAGGAATAAACATTTTCTAGCCTTAAAGAATGTCATAAGACGTTTAACTAAATCTCTCTTATCGGTACCATGAGGACCCATATTACAACCAACTGTAGACATCTTAGTTAAATAATCTATACCAGCTACCATAACCTGATAACCTCTAGCTTCTAAGTCGAACACTCTCTTCATTACAGAACGATAAGTAAGTTCTGATGGATTAGTATTATGGAAGAAAACATGCCATCCGTGTCTTAGAAGATTCTCTGTTAAATATTTATTAATTTCTTCGACCGTATAATCTTTTATATCTGGGCTAACACCTTCCTCTGTTATCTTTAATAGTTTAAATATAAAACTAAAAGTTTTACTTAACGCATCTTCAGTTTTAAATACAATAAGACACGGTTTCTTATCGGGTAATAAATCTATAGGTTTATTATAATAAAGTATAGCTGTTATGATGCTATCAAATATACCTGTTTTATTATTATGGCTTAGTGCAGATATATTATAGTATTCACCAGGTCTTAAACCACCTTGGAAGGTTTCGTTAAATAACTTCCATCCAGCTTTGTACACCTTATCTCCAGCTACTTCTGCCTTCATCTCCTCAACAACTTCTTGTATACCAGTATTATTTAAATCTATAGTTTCTGTTATACCATCTATAGCTCCTGAACCACCCATAGTTAATTCTTCTAATTCAGCTATAGTATCCTCTATAAAGGTTTTAGAAGATTCTACCCTATCTCTTCTAGCCTTAATACTCATAGACCCTTTATTAAATATATTTACAGCTTTCTTACCTATATAATATTCATTAACAAACGATAATAATTTACCTATATCTTCTATAAGAAAACTTTCATTTTCATATTCTTTACTCAAGCTACTTTCAAATATTTTAAAGGTATCGTCATCTACCATACCTCTTACTGTTAGAAGTACTGTTGTAGCTTCTTGTGGTTCTTCTAATATAGTAAGTATATAATCCATAAGAGTTTCTCTAGTAATCTCGTTATTATCGTCATATCCACGCTTACTATTCTTTATAATATCTATAACTTCTAATATAGTGTCCTTGGATGTTATATCGTTTTTAGATAATGATTCTTTATATATAAGTAGGATTATACTTATAAGAACTGTAATCTCTTTTTTCATTTTTAACCTTTTTCCCCAGATATTTAAAATCGTTTTATCATACAAACATTCTGGGTAAAAAAGTACTTATCTTATCTGAAAGTACTCGATACTTAAAACAAAAAAGGAGGCAAATCTATGAAACTTTTGGTATTAACCAAACGAATTGATGCGTTATTAAACGTATTAAAAATTGATAAGCTGAAAATACTTGAGTGTTCTTTAGAAGAACTAGATGATCTATTAGCACCTATGCCTAAATATGATAGAAAAGTTCTTTATGCTATAAACGGAACCTTAACTAAAGGTTCTAGTAAGGCTACCAATCTTCTTATAAAATATAAAGAAGCTGGTATAGAAGATGAAAATTCTATGTTAAGAGATTATTTAGGGGAAACCTGTACAAGTCGTTATTCTAATTTTAACAATTACGAGGAGTTCATAACATATGTATCTGAACATAATCTTGTTAACATACTAACAGATAAACTTAAAAAATTACAAGTTGTGATAGTAGAGGATGACCTTTTGTATTACGGTCTATTTGTAAATAGTAGTAACTTCATGGCGGTTACTACAAGTTTACAAGTTTATAATGAAGTTGTAACTGCAGGGTATACACCTGTAAAACTCATAAAGCAACTATTTAAATATATTTAAAGGAATAAAAATGAAGAAAATTAACGTAATTAGTCTAGTGGCTGCATCAGCCCTTGTAGGTGGGATGGTAGATTTAAAAGATACCGAGGTTGTTAAAGGTCTTGCTGATACTGGGGATGTTGAGTCCGTACAAGGTAAAATGGATTTAGCTACTAGTGGTGTAGTTATGGATGCTGAGAATGTAGAAGCTGGACTTAATGCAGTTGCAACTGCATTATCTTTTGTTAATAGCGATAACACTCCAGTAGCTCTACAATTAGGGGAAAATTCTAAAAAGTTTGCTGATTTAGAAGCTGCTGAACATGATGCTGATCTTGGTGATTTAGAATACTTTGAACCTTCAGACCCTTCTATTCTTAAACCTTTTGCGTTTGCTCTTTCTGCTAACTCTTTAAACGGTGATGCTGGTCTTGACCTTATGTACCCTACTGTTAATATTCCATCAAATGTTGAAGGTGCTTTACTTACAATCCCATATGGTTTTGTTAAATCTAAATTCTCAAGAGATGATGCTGCTATTTCTGGTGAAACAAGATTAAATGCTAAATCTGTTCTTTCTGGTCTAAGAAACCCTACAATCGTTAATAGCGATGCTAACCTTCTTGTACCTGTAAGTAATGCAAAGAATGATTCATATCTAGATGTAACAGATTTCAAAACTGAAAACTATAAACATCCAACAACTGGTGAGTCTATTACAACTGCTCCAATTCTTTTTGATAAGAAATTTGACTTAACTACTATCGCTCATACTACTAAATTAGTATCTGAGGGTGTATTTGGAGATGAGACTTCTTTAGATATCGGTGGACAAATCACTTATGTTTATGGTAAGATCGCAGGTGATGCTTTCAAATTTGATGTTTCTTCTTTACCAATGAATGAAATCATTGCTGGTGGTTCTGGTGATAATAAAGACCTAGTTATTAATATCTCTACTGAAAACTTTATAATTGATCCTACGTCTATTAAAAAGTTTGATGGTACTGCGTCTGATGAACTTGCTAAAATCCCTAATGGTCTACGTCTTGTATATGCACTTGACATTAATGGTAACGGTAATGAGCAAACATGTGACTTTGGTGTAAGAAAACCTACTCTTAAATTACTTAAGGTTATCAACGTTAAAGGTGAAACTGTTGACATGACTGATGGTGAAGGTAAAACAGCTGCAGATGTTGGTAACGGTTTAACTCTTACTTCATTTGATCTTAATCAAACTGTAACAAATGCAGATTTAAGAATCGTTGCTAACGTTATTGATGTTGGTGAATACGCACAAAGAATCGGTGTTGGTTATGGTTCAGTTGATGCTTATGAAAGAACTATCCTGTCTGATAAGAAACCTGCTGTAGCTAACACATTACTTTCTATAGCTACTATCAGAAGTTTAACAAGAAAAAGAGACTTACAACTTTCTGCTCTTAAGAAAACACTTCGTAATGGTGCTACTAATGTTAACGGTGGTAAAACTAAGAATCTTACTTCTGTAGTTATCCTTCCGTACTCTAAAGAATCTAATATTGATCTTTCTGGTATGTTAGATAGTGAAGAACATTCTGAAAGAGGTGCTGATATTGCTGGTCTAATTGCTGGTAAAATTGCAACTATCATCCCTAGTATGGTTTTTGATACTGATTATGCTGCATTGACTAAAGTATATGGTAGAGGTACTATCGGTATTGGTGTTACATTTGGTTCTGAATTACTTCCATTCATGCCTACTGAACTTACTATGCCTGGTGTTGAAGTTAAATTTGCTGTAACAGAAATTGATGAACTTAAATCTGATATCTTTGTTTACCCTATTGATTTAAATCATAATGCTAATGAGCTTACACCTCTTAACTTCGGTGTTAGACTTGCTAAGCCTGATTTAGTTGTCTCTGGTGTTTATAACAAAGTACAAGGTACATACGTAGTACCAAGAAACAGAGTTGAAACGCTTGTTGATATTCTTCACCACTTTAAAGTAAGTAACATTTCTGGTGCAATGGATAAAATTACTTCTAACGTAAGTAAATAATAACTAACAAACAAAAACGATATCTACAATAAGACCGCTCTTTTAAAGGAGTGGTCTTTATTATTTTTTTTTATTTATTTTTAAAATATATAATATAGTATTAACTGAACCCACCTAACCACGATACCGAACTAAGAGCATACATCCCAGATTAACCTCTGCTCTTTCTCCAACTCCAACATAGTTAAAACTCTTCCCTTATTTAAAAATTAACTAAGGTGTCGTGGATATTTTACTTTCCTGTTTTATTAGTTGGGTTCATTCTTTATTTTTTTTAGCACATATGTAATATTACATATGTGTTTTTTTTTTGCTCTGTTATTTTCTACTCTCTATATATGTTTAAGCAGCTTTAGATTATATGTTTAAACGAATAGAATGGTATCTTAAAGCTATTATCTATATAAAGGGTATACTAATCCTCGTGACGGTATAAAACAAATGTTATTTTACATGATTTATAAATAATAATAAAAAGGATTATGAAATGGATATTATAAAAAATTTAATAGAAGAGTTAAAAAATAACAATGGTAAGATAAGCCAGGATTTCACTACTAAGGTTCTAAACCATGAGAAGACTATAGTAACACATCAGCAACTTACACCTAACACAAGAGTGTGTGTTATAACTTTAGCTAGTGGTCACGATTTAGTAGGGTTTAGCCAGGTACTTGATTCTAAGAATGATATAGCTGAGATAGGTATGAAGATAGCTGAAGAAAGAGCCTCTAATGAAATATGGGGTGTTTTAGGTTCTATAGCTAAAGCAGTATCTTAAAATACATATACATCTTTTAAGATGTATATGTACACATTTTTTTTTTGCTTAGGTATAACTATTGTTAAAAATAATTTTTATTATATATTATTATAATGTAAAGCAAATGATGTGTTAGCTAGATATCATTTTTACTTTATACAAAATAAATAAAAAAGGGAAATACATGAGTGCTGTTATATACGAGGATGCTGGAGGAGGGAGGTATTACGAACGAGACTTGAAAGAAGATAGTAAAGGTTTATATCTTTATGACGAATATGATCGCTGTGATGTATATTTTGAAGACGATAGAGATAATAGGGGGCGTAGTAGAAGTAGAGACAATAGAAGTAGAGACAACAGAACCCGAGGTGATAGGGATCGAGGAAGAAAAAATTATAAGTTGGATAAAGGCGGAGACTATTTATCACCTTTATCTAACACTCCTACAAAAGGGAAGGTTATGGAAATAACAAAAGTAAAAACTTCTGCAGCAAATTATGAGGAGTTAGAAAAAATGCAAAGTTTTAAGAAGCATGTTAGAAAGACTGACTTATATAACGGTCTTATACATTGTAAGAGTCTGGAAGTAGGTTCCAGACTAAGTCTTACCTACCCTACAGTAAGTCTTTTAGATAAAGACACTATAGAAGTATTAATAAAGTACTTAAATAATCTTGTGTTAAAACCTGATACACTTTATGAAGGAATAGAACTTTCTAAAGAAGAGGATAAATTCCTTGCTAGATTAGTAGAGTTAAGTTTCAAAGGTGTGGTGATGTCAAATGTTACCAAACATTTTGTTAATCTTATGGAGATGGTTGGACCTTCTAATAAAGGTTGGGATGTGTTAAAGGAACGTCTTACGCAACTTAAGGAGAGTGGTTCCATAACCACTAATGTTTTCATACTACCAGAAAGATTCATAACACCTGTTATGAACTTACTAACTGGAACCGATAGTTTTAAAATACCATCAGAGCTGAAAGAGAAATTAAACCTGGGTTATGCTGGTTATATGCTTATAGGTAACGTGGTGTATGATATATCATACCAAAACGTAAAACTGTTTATGGTTTTATAAAAAAAATGTCTAGAGACTCTTAATAAGAGTCTCTAGTTTTTCTTTTCTTTTACCCTATATTATAGTGTTTGATTACGCATTCTAAATCGGCTATGGTTTTATTTTTTGAAACCACAAGCGCTTCTAATTCTTTTATCCTTGTTATAGAATTATTAGGGTCTACGACAATCCTGGCTGCTTGTAATGCCTTATCTTCAGAGTTAGGTATCATAGCTACTATAGAAGTATCTCTTACTTCACCTTTAGCCGTAACACCAGTCTTACTTTTTATATAAGTTAATGTATCGGATATTACTTTGGCTATGTCTTTACTTATAGGGAATGCCCCTATATTTATTATAAATGTTTTTTCTACATACTCAACACCGTCGCGTATACAAGAACCTATTATATACGCCTCTGGTATATAAGTAGTTTTGTTAGCGTGATCTAACAAAGTGTATATTCTTACATTAGCAGCCACGTCAGCTTTATATTTATCTTTATCTAGATTAGCTACTTTGTATACAGTGGAGAATACATCAATACCCTCTCTTATTAACTCTGTTATGAAGGTTTCAGTTTTTATAGTGTAAACTATATTGGCCTTTATAATATTATCAAAAGGCGCCGCTACGTTAAATCTACCACTTCTACCTGTTAAACAATTCTCTTTTCTGTTCATAATCTTTTTACCTTTATCTTTTAAATGCTAATACATCATAGAAAAAGGACAGGTATCACTATGGTATACTATATATTAAAAACAGAAGATATGATAACATATCTAGGATATAAGATAAAAAATGAAGATAAAGTAAGTACTGGACCTAATGGAACTTATGCTACAGCTAAAGGTTTTATAAAGGATAAGAGTAAAGGTGTGGAGATAGAAGAAATATACATCGGTAAAGTAGAAACGTTTGATAAGGAATATGATACTTTGATAGAGGTTCCCTTTATACCTAATTATAAACTTGATAAAGAAGAGAAATTATTAGTTAAGGTTCCTGAGAATATTCGTAAATATCTTTTATCGCTAACATACATAAATAAAACATTCGAACGTGTAGAGGATTTTAAAGGATTCTTTAACCCTAAAAGATTTACAAACCCTCTTATGATAGGTAACAATATCTTTTATAGACCACAGAGTTTTAATAATATTGCAAACGCTGAATATTACATTATAACAAACCCGCCTGGAGAGATAGGTAGGAATGCTTCTAATGCTTTATATGGTATAGTTAAACTAGAAACGGGTTTAGAGTATATAAACGATTTAACAAAATATTATGATAAATATTTAGACGATTTTGATAACCCTATATGTGTTTATATACAGAATATAAACAGTCAAGTTCCTGCTATGGTATTAAGAGATTTTGGGATAGAGGACTTACGTATAGTTGAGATGGATTTTCATAGGGAGAAGATACCTGTATTGAAACTTGGTGAAGACTTTCCTTTAGTAGAAATGGTATTTCCAGCTAACTTAGGATTTAGAGCTTTTGAGCGTATTGAGACACTTCTTAAACGAAAGAGCAAGTATAAGAATAATCAGTTACCTAAACATTTTGAGGTATTAGATATTACTGATGTCTTATGGAAAGATAATGATATAGCCTCTGATATTAAACCTGGTAAGAAGCTTAAGGTAAGTATGCAAGGGTTTTTACCAATACCTTTTGTACCAGATATAGATATACCTTCTTATAACAGTTTAAGAAAGTTAGCTAAATTAGAACCTTCGTGTAAACTGTTGGTAGAGGATGAAAGTGTTAGTATTAGTTATACATTTATTATAAATAGTACTCTAGGCGAAGGTATATATTTTTCATATTTTACAAATCGTGTATTCAAAAGAGCGATAAAGAAAAAGAAGATATAACAGTATTTAAATACTGTTATATCTTTCTAATCTATTTTTTCTTGTAAGTCTATAATACTACCTATAGAGTCTACATGAATATTGTATAAGATGGCTATGCTTGTTATTAAGTTAGCGGCTACATCAACCTTTAATATAATATTATTCATTGCAGCCTTAGATACAACTTGTGTTGTACTGTCTAAAGTTTTAATAAGTTTCTTTAACTCACTTGATAATCTCTCCACACTAGCTTTTAATTTATGTAAATCTTTATCAGTTATTTTTCTATTAGTTTCTTTCATTCTATCTATAGACGTACGAATAGATTCAACATTACCAAAGTAAAAAGAAAGTTTAGCATACTCCTCTTTATCATTAACATCAAAGACGTCCTTTTTATTATCCTCGATAGCTTTTAGTAACTTTTGTACTCTTATTGTATCTTTATCAGGATCTTGAACAGATAATCTAGTTTTTGGTTTTGTTCTGAAACGTTTTATATCTAATATTGTATTCTCTATAAATAATATTTCATCTGTTAATAAGTTTAAATTAGAAGTATAAAATATATTGGTTGTGAAAAAACGTTTGGTTCTAGGTACTTTTAAAACTAAAACATCTTTGTTTTTTACAAACTCACTCTGTGTAAACGTTGCTTCTATATCATCTATTAATCTAGAATCTTGCATATTATATAGTATATCCAAATGACTCTTTTTTAGTTTATTCAGTTCCCCGTCTATACTATTTATAAACAGACTAACACCTTTAGCTATAGTGACTATAAAATTATCCTCTACATCACCTATGTTTTGTATATTTTTAAGAGCTTCAAATTGTTGCATTGGTATATCCTTATTAATGGTTAATTTCATGAAACAAAAGGTAAAGGATACCATACCTTGCTCTTATGTAATAAGGAGATATAATGATAGTAATGAGTGAGTACATAAATGATACCCATAATACGGTTGAGACCTCTGTAGCAAAATCAGTTATAAAGGGTATGTGTAAGAAACTAGATATAGATGGTAAAATAGCTCTTGTAAAAGAAGGTAAAGAGTACGCCAATAAATACTGGAATACTGGTGATACGTCTAAAAGTAAAACGGGGCAACATCCTCTTGTAATAACCTGTATTCATGAGAGTGAATATACACCTGAAACACTAGGATTAACACGAACTCGGCATAATAACGCTAAGCCTGTATTCAAGGATGATAATCTTAATATAGGTATAAATGTGTTACATGTAGGTATTAACAATACTTTAAGTATGGAGATACATAGCAGAAGTGAAAATCTATTAGATAGAGTAGAACATAGTTTAAGATTAAGTAGATTAACAAATCTAGATATATTTAATCTTAATGTTCTATATAGATACTATATGACTTCTACAGCTAATGCGTTGGTTAGATTAGGTAGTGATAAACCAGAGGAGTATATTCCTAAACATACAGATAGTAGATTTACCTTACTAAGTACTATAGATGGAGGTAAAGCTGAATACGGATTTAAAACAAACGCTATGGTACAGGTAACTATATCCACTGATGTAGGTACTGAGAAAGTTCGTTATGATAATAGTTCTGGTACATATACCTATACTATAGTTTTAAAATATCAATACGAGCGACCTACCTTTATGGATTGTCATTATGACTATATGGTAAACGGTAAGATGGTTCCTGATGAATTACTTCCAGCTGAAGCAAACTATAGATTATTAGAGAGTCTAAATTCTGGGAATACTATAATAGGTTATGAGAGTTTAATAAAGAGTATATATGGTGAAGAGGGTAATGGGTATTATATACGTATACCTGAGTTAGATAAACATACTGATGTACCTGTTCGTAAACCATATATACCTATATTCTCAGTGCTTATAGGTACTGACCCTAAGAACCCAAACTTACTTTTTAATCTTAATCAACTAGGTGAATTTACTCTTAGTGATAAAGTAATAGCCTTATTAAAAGAAGAGTATCCTTTCTTACACGCTTATAGTAGAACTATATTTAAAATTACTTTATACAGCGGAGATGTACAACTACATGATGATATAGCTTATGTAGATTCAGAACTTAATGTTGTGTTAAAAGAAGAACTACCTAATGCTAAAACTATAAGAGTTTTATTTTCGGTATTAGAAGACTCTTCTCATTTGTTTAAAGAAGATTTTAAAAGACTTAGTAAGAAATCAATTCTTGGTTATTTAAAAGATCTTGGGTATTTAAATAGAGAAGGAGATAAAAGAAACCTGTCTTTTAGATTAGATTTACCTAAATATATAGAAGACGATTCCTATATACAAATGTATAGTGACGTTGTTATTAAATACTTTAAAAGTGGAGATGTCGTATGATAGCTGAAAGAAAGAAAGAAACACCAAAAGAACGAGTTGCTGTACAAGTAGATGAGTTATCTTTAAGTACATCCACTATAGTTGATATAGACACACCTATAGCTAAAATGAAAGAATACACTAACGGTAGTAATTGGGATGGTATTACATACTATAAACAGATAAAGGGCGAAGATGATGTTATAACACCTTTAGATGTAAACTCACATACCACTATGCAACAGTATGATAAAATAGATGGGTATCGACTTAAACTTACTTCACCGTTAAGTAAAGAAGAAAGTGGTGAGGCTACTGTATTACACTTTAGACCACAGAAACATGATATGTTTAAAGCTCAACTTATAAACGGTGATTATGGTTTATTTATAGTAAATGAAGTTACTGTCATGAACTTTAATAATCAGGATGCTTTTGATATATCATTCACTATCTACAGTAGAAATAATAACGATCCTGCTATATTTAAAAATATCGAAGAAAAAGTTGTTAAAACTATCTTCTTCGATAAAGATTCTAATTATCTAAATAGTAGTCCTCTCCTTTTACCGTCTGAATGGAATTATGCTTTATGGTTAAAGAAAACAATAGATGATTTAAAACGTTTTTATATACATAGTTTTAAAGATAGAAGATCAGCTATGTTAGTTTATGGGAATCGTATATCCGTAGACACAGTTACTTTATTCCTTAGTATGTGTGATTTAAGAGAAAAGGCGTATATAGATATAGTTGTACCTGGCTGTCTAGATAACGTTGCAGAACCATTACTATTAGCTATTAGATATAAAGATATAAGTTATCTAGAAAGTACAGAGATATGTTGTTATAACACACATCCAAACCCTATGTATAGTACATTAGTTTATGAGGGTTTAGAAATACGTGATAGTAGTCTATTCGGGTTAATGTTTAAAAAGGGTAACCCACAAACTGATTTAGAAAGGTTTGTATATAAATACATAACTAATAATGACGTAGATGAATCTTTATTTAAGAAAGTGGTTGATGAAATAAAGAAAGAAGATAAGGTTATTTCATATATGGTTATACCTTTACTTATACTTATAGCTAATGAAGAGTTAAGAGTTAATACAAGTGATTTAAGAAGGAGGTAGTTTATGCATGATACCAATGAATTTTTTAGAAAAGTGTTAAAGCGTAGGGAACATAAATTACATAGTTATATTTACGAGGTTCCGTTTAGTTGTCTCGTACCTTATTCAGCTACCGTGCATGAGATAGAAAGAAACCTTAAACATACACAGGTACTATCCTTGAATAGTAATAACGGATACGGATTTTTTGGTGAAGGTGATGATATTTACACTAACGAAGTTGTAGATAATCTTTTTGATAGTTACGAGGAGGATTTGAATACAGAAGTGTATGCTCTTAATCGTAAGACTAAAGTAATGATTACCATATATGAAATGGCTAAGTTTTATAACGATGGTAATTTTGTTTACATAAATAAAGCCGAAGAGTTGAAACAGGTATATGGTCTACTTGAAAGTTTCGTGGAATATAAATTAAAGTATTTCCGAGGTCCTAATACAGGTAATGGTTTGGAAGAGGATACAGACTTATACCTATTGGATAAATTAGCTACCTCTATGGTTAATATATATGAAGAAGATGATTCTGAATTATACTATTATAAGAAGGGTGGTATTGTAGGAGATAGAAGGAGTCATCTTATTTACAAATCTGGTAAGAAGGACTCTACTAAAATAGTAATACGAAAACAAGGTGATAGAGCTAGAGTTAAGGTGTCTTCTGAAAGACTAAAAGAATTAGGTTTATAAGGAATAGAAAATGATAAATAGAATAGAAAAACTTACGTGTTATTTAAGTAACGCTTTATGGTATTTAAAATGCGAGGAAGATAAAGACTTCTTAGAGTATATAAGCGAGAGAGATAATGTAACAGATTTGAATTTAAAAGCTGAGGATTATAAACTTGTTAAGACGGCTTTACTTAATGATGGAGTACAAAAGGAAGTGGCTAAAAATATAAAAGCTAAGATAAGAGAAAATATAGAGAATCTTCTTGCTGTGTATAAAGATGAAGCTAAAGATACTTATGCTGAAGCCAGAGAGATTATTAGTAAATTAGAGGTTACACGAAGCCGAGTAAAAAATAATCTTTTTGAGCTAGATACAACGCAAATACAACATCTAGCTTCCTTAATTTACAAGAATGAGGAATTACGTATATATGATAGTACCGACAATAGAGTTCGCTGGTTAATAGGGGATTTAGAAACAACTGAAAGAAACTTAAAACGATTTGATATAACTGCAACATATATTATAGATAGTTTTATATTATACGCTAAAGAACATACAGGTTCAAAGGATGAAGATGTTATTCTATTTGCTACCAATGCTTTAGAACAATATAAGAATATGAGCGAGCAGAAGCTAGAGGTATATAAAGATACTGATACTCCCGACACTGAAAATGAAAAATGTGAGGATGAGAAACCGTTGACAAAGAAAACCTTTGATAAGTTTGTAGAAGCATGTGATGTTTACTTTAAAGGTATAGACGAAAAAGCATATTTACGATATATAGAAAAAGAAGAGTTATTAGTTAATACTATACTTAAAGATATAGAAACTATAACAGAAATTTCAAAACATGAAGTAGGTGTATACGATTTCTTAAAACCATTAAAAGGAATGCGTTTTGTATGTATGTCTGAGGTTATACGAAATCTCGAGTATGTAAATAAATATATCAGTGTTATAGCGGATGAGATAGAAAAAATAAAAGGATAGGTTATGCAATCATATGGTCTAGGTGAAAGTTTTAAGCAGGAGGTTTTAAAGGTAGCTACTGCTGGTGAAGAGAACGACAAGGGTTGTTGGTACACTATTGAGTTATTGACAGGTAACGATACACATACACCACAGATAGTAGAGAGTGTACGTATCAAACGTGATTTCAACGGAACTTTCACAGACACCATAAAGATAGTCTTTACTATATTATTAGATACATATATCCGTTTTATTAAACCGTATAAGAACAACCTAAGAGTACGTGTAACACATGATACTCCTGGTGCTATACATATAGACGAATATAAGATGATAGTAGCTTTAGAAGATAGTAATATATCTGCGGATATATATAAAGAGGATAAGGATACATTAGAGAACAGTTTTACTACCATACATACAGAATGTGTGGATGAATCTATTATTTTTCTTAAGCAACAGAATAGAGGTATAACTCTTAAAGATTGTACTATGGAAGAAGCTATAGCTACTGTTATAGATGAAAGTCTTAACAAAGTAACAGGTAAGTTCGGTATAAGTAAGGAAGCGTTAGATATAGTTAGACCCGATAACACTAGAGTATATAAGCATATAGTTATACCTAGTTATATAAAGGTTATAGACCTCCCTATATATTTACAGGAGAAATTAGGTGGTGTGTATAACGGCTCTATAAATAGTTACTTTTATCGCGAAGGAAATACTTTAAAATCATGCGTATTTCCTTTATATAGACCTAACCTATTAAATAGTGTTAAAGGTAAACTTATAGTTATGGCTGCTGCTGATATACATACAGCAGCCATAGATAATACTTACGCTATTTCTGGAAACGATTTGAAAATACTTGTTATGCAGAAGAATAAACTTGATGACGATAATGTTGAGATGTTGGGTAAAGGAGGTTCTATAAAAGGTATTGATGCTAATACTGTAAGGGGGCGTCCTGTAACTATATCCAAAGATGGTGTGGAGGTTAAGCGTTCTAGTTTATTTAGGAACATGAAGGAATCTAGCTCAGATGACCTCTCTGAGATTATTAATCTTAAACCTACGGATAACTTCTACGAACCTCGTTCTAAAATATTAAAGAATAAGATGGTTAAAGTCCTTATAGATTGGGAGTATAGTAATGCTAGATTACTATATCCTTACATGCCTGTAGTGTATCTTGAAGAAGATGCAGGGGGTATAAAGATGCGTGAAGGTATGGTATCAGGTGTTGATATATTTACCGACGTAAAAAGAAAACAGGAGACTTGTACATTAGCTCTCCTCATTACTGAGAAAGAAGCTACTGCATCCAAGCCTATAAAATTATTTTAAATATCGTATATATCATCCCCACTATAACTACTCTCTTCTACGCTATCGACATATTTAATATATGATCGTGATTTAGCGTTAGAAGGGAGTAAACCTTGTTCTAATGTTTCTACAACACTATCCTCTATTGCCTTTGCTTTTATAGGGTTAATACGTAGTACAGATGTAGCTTTCTCAAAACGTTTAAGAACTTCATTATATTCGCTTCGGTTGTCTGTTTCCAAAGGTCTTAAAATACCTTCTACTGTTGCTACTACCTCACCATTATCCCCTATAAGGTCTACTGGACTATATTCATTACCAGCTAACTCGACCCATTTAGTAATTAATCTTAGGTTATCGCCTACACGTCCTTCAAATACAGGTTTAAACACATCGTTAAATGCCCGTTCGCTTATACGTGCTCTATGACCGTTAACACCTTCTTCAAAGTCGTCCAAAAGCACACCTAATTCATCTATACTCATACTATACACCTCTTCTATCTAATAATAATTCTTGTCTAAAATTCTCGCGTTCTAATAAAACATTGTTTTCATTCATGCTTAAAATCTCTTTATATAGATTCTCATCGTATTCGACCTCTATATGTATAAAATAATTTCTTGTATCTTCATTTTTTTCTGTTAGGAAAATATTAAAATTCAGTTCCAAATCATAACTATCAAAAAGTTTAATTAACATAATAGAAGCTTCTGCCTCTATCTCACTTCTAGGGTATGTAAATAACTTATGTAATGACGGTACATTCTCTTCTATAAAACTCTGAGAAGGTTGATTTATCTTAAAATAGTTTAGCATTTTACGTATAAGTATTAACGGTATATCAGTTTCCATATTAAAAGACCTTATAAATATTTTTTTCACCTAACAGGATAAAGTTTCTGGATTCTAGTTATTTGATAATATAATACAAGAGGTGTAAGAACATGAAAAGAATAAACTATCTTACTATAAGCGATATACATTTTGGTCATCCTAGAGTTAAATCTATAGATATTTTAAAACATTTTGATTGGTTTATTAAAGAGTATTTTAGATTTATAAAGGATGTAGATGTTTTCTTTATTGTAGGCGATATAACAGATAAACCGTTAGTAAATGGTACAGTTGATAATACAGCTGTTACAGCTTGGTTTTTATTACTTGTTTCGTTTGCTAAAAAACACAATATAAAAATAGTAGTAGTTAGAGGAACTATAAGTCATGATGGTAAAGGATTAGAAACCTTTAGTTCTTTAATAGAAGATAGGGAAGATGTAGATTACACGTATATAGATATAATACGTGTAATAACTATAAAGGGGTTTAATATCTTAATAGTACCCGATAACACACATAAGACTGGGTTAGAGGTAGAGAAGTATGTAGAAGAACATATATTAAAAAAGGGTATTACTGTAGATATAGCTATGGTACATAGAGCATTTCATTTTCAATTACCTATAGAAATGGATGAATCACTTGATATGGCTTTCTGGCTGAATAACGTTAAGCATTATATTCATGTAGCACATATACATACCCCTATGACTTATGAGCGTATAATAGGTCAGGGTAGTTTTGATAGATTGCAGTTTGGGCAGGAGGAAACAAAAGGTGCAGTTCTAACCTATATAAGTCCTGAAAATAAAAGATGGGTATTTCTAGAAAATAAGAAAGCTACAATATTTAAACGATTAAGTTATGAGAAGGTTGATATACCTCTAATGCTTAAAGACATTAAGAAATATGAAGCTGGTGCTTTTATAGAGATAGTTTTACCTAAAGAGGAGTTAAAGCATTTTAATAAAAAAGCCTTACTTCAATTCTCCAAAGGTTATAGTGTTAGTTTTAGTAACACAACTAAGATTAAAGAAGATAAGATATTAACACAAAAGAAAGTTAAAGAGTACGATTTATCTCCTAATAACATAAAGAAAATATTAGTAGAGAGATTACCTAAAGATATGAAAAATGAAGCTTCTTTGGAGTTAGAGAAAATATATAAAACTATGCGTATATGATGTTACCCTTTAGTTACATTGTTAAAAGGTCTTTAAGGTATCATTACGTTAAGTTAAACAGTATATTTATAATGGTTGCTTAATCAACTTTAATTATATATTATAACAATAAGAAAGGAAATGAAATGAAAATTAAACAAATGATAGATGATTATGTTAAGTCTCACTTTCAATTATCGCTTGGTACAGGTTCCGCTATAGCAGCGATAGCAGCATCTACAGATACAATATATATAGATGTTAAAGGTGAGGCATTAGACGTTAAAAAATATAGAGGAAATATTGACTCTTTGGTTATCAATGTGGAAACACTAACACGAAACATTATTCAAGCCATCCCTACTACTATAAGGGAGAAAGCTATAAACAGTTATCAAGAGTATCTGTTAGAATTGGTTGTAAGGGAAATGCATTATATAGATAACTTATTAGAAGGTAAATTTAAAAAGGGCGTATACTTCTTATTTCCAGATTACGAGAAAGTATATATGGCGTACTATATGCCTAAAAGAAAACATCTACCAACAAAAAAAGAAGCCGCTGAAAAAGCAATAGAAGATATAGCATTTTCTATAAGTAAGAAGGCTGGTAAATTAGATATTAATTTCATTATAGATGATTATAAAATAGGGTTAAGAGGCGATGTATTGCTATTAACACATTATGGTCATGATCTTATGAATTATAAGAAAAATAAAAATCTTAAACTTATAGAGTCTCATACAGGTAGAGTTATAGATTATACAGGCTTTAATAAAAAGTATAGAAATAGTACAAAGGCAGATGCGAGTAGATTACCGTGGGATGAAGTACTTATGATGGTACTAGGTACAGAGACTATAAAGTCTCCAATAAGAGGTGCGATGGCTTTGGTATTAGAAGCGGCAGAAAAGAATAAATGGACTCCTAACACAACTAGAGATAAAATAGTCGCGAATCTATCCAGAATAGATGAGTTAAAAGACTTTACTAAATTTAAGGGTCTGTACTAAATAAATAAGGATAAGAAATGAAAACAGAGGAAATGGTTAACGAGATAGACAGAATGTTTACACCTATACCTAATTTAGACAAACGAACTAAATTATTAAAGAGTGATGATCGTTTATTAGAGATATTTAATAATATCATTAATGGTGGTGGTATTGTGTATCTAAAGATACATAATGAGAAGTTAAGAAAACTAATATTAGAAGATGAAAAAATAGACAATATACTTAAGAGTATGTTAGTGTACAATTCATCTTTGAGAGAAGAGAAGGAACAGTTCTTAACTACAATAACCACCCAGTCTTCTATACTTGAAGAAATAAACTATGTCGGTAGCGACGTAACAGTAAATGAAAGAGCGTTCATATACTCCATACTAAGACCTGCATTATATCATCAACGCATGACACTCATAGATGCTGCTATAGGTTTACTAAAGGGTATGAGTATAAAGTTTGATCCTTTTGTCTTGGTTACAAATAATAAAGAAAACACTAGAAAGGTTTTAAATAATCAAAACCTTGTTAACATTTTATTCCTATTAGACATCATAGGTTATAAAGTAAAAGAATTAAAGGAATTTGAGACACTAAAAGAAACTATCTTCTTTATGCATGAATATAATGTACAGCTAGATATGTTAAGAGTATATAGTTATAAGACTGTTTTCGAGGATAGTATTTCTATTAACACAGAAAACTATATTCTTAATACTCTATTACTAATATACGTGGTGAAAGGAATTAGTGATGGGTAAACCAAAAATATTGCGTATATTAATAGAATAAAATAAAACTACATGATACTATTAATAGTATCATGTAGTTATTTTATTTTTGCTATTCTTATAAGAGCTTCTTTTACTCTAATATCTTCTAACTCATTAGCTTTATTTATAATATAATTAGCTTTAGCTATATTATAAGCGTTGGATGCTTCTTGTATAGTAGAGAAGTAACCTAATTGTTTACGTTTACCATCTATACTAATAGATACTCTATACTTACCAGTAGCTTTATCTAAATATACACCTATAGGGTATTTACCTCTAGTAGCCTTACTATCTAATAATAACTTATTTATATCATTACTTACAAAACAACATGTATCTTTACTATACACTTTATTACCCTCTATAAGTATATCTTTATCTAGATCTTTATTTATATAATCTTGCTTCTCCATCCATTTCTTAAATATGGAGAAAGTTAACCACTCCTTAGCTACTGTACAATCTTTATAAGTGGGCTGTCTAATATGGCATTTAGTACTATAGCATCTGGTTATCATGCTATGCCATCTTCTATAATAAGGACATCTAATATGATTACCGTACTTATCTGTATGTCCAGTTAAATAATCACTATCATTTATGCCTACACCAAATAGAGGAGTTCTTCTATTTATACTTAATCTACCACATTCAGGACATCCTTTACCACTCTTATGGTCATAAGACCGCTGTTCAAAAGGTCCATGTGTTTTACATACTATAGTAACTTTAGTTCTAGCATTTTTATACACTACCTTGCTATAATCATAGGTATCAAAATGCATTAACATAAAGTCTTTTATTACTTCTTTTCTAGTTTTGAGTTTAGCCATTATACTCCTTTATAATATTCTTATATCATATATACCGTTATCTATATATTTTTTTTATTATATATTATATAGTTGAGTAGAATAAAAATAAAAAGGAAGAGAGATGGAATTTACATTATTACTAAAAGGGAACTTGGAGTCTATAACTGAAAATAAATTTAACACTGTGAGAGCAGACACCAGTCCCAAAAACCTTTATATAGCACATAAAGGTGAGAACTTGTTGTTTAGTATAAACGAGACCCCGCGTTCAACTGTATCAGGTGATGATCCTATACTTTACTCAACAGCTTTAGAATTCTTAAAAGTTAATTCGTTAGAGGATAAATTTTTTAATATCTATAAAGAAGCGTATGAGGAACATTATCACAAATTGGGACAAGAGGAACAGAAAAGAAAAACGCTCAAGTATCTTATAGGTAAACTTCTGGAGGACCTAGAGTTAAACGAGATTGAGGCGTTCTTAATAAACCATAAGAATTATGATAGTTTCATAGGTAGTAAGATTAAAACAAAGGTAGAAGCTAATTACCTAAGTGATGGTGAGGGTACTATAGAACGAACTTATACACATAAAGATTATATAGGTCTTGTTGCTGTATTAATTCAACAACAATTAATAGCACCTGTGTATCTAGACTACATACCTAATATTAACACTAAGCATGGTATGCTAAATAGACCTAATACTTTGGAGGTGTTAGGTATACTTAAAGAATTAGGTCTAATGAAACCACATGACCCTATTAAAAGATTGTTAGATTATATTAATGCTCATATCCTTTATATATCTAAAGGTGTTAGGGATAGAATAGTTAACATAGCTAGTAACTATAAAGTTACAGAAGATGAGTTAGGGGAATATATATTAGCCCATATACTATTCAAGACCTTACCTACTTACCCACCTATATGTAAGGTGCCTGGTAAGAGAGAACAAAGAGATATAGCCACTACTGTATTTTCTAGAGTAACTAATCTTATGATGGAAACAGCTACGAAAACACCTAATAAAATAAACCCAGCTGCTGCCTATAACGGTGAAGGTAAAGATAGTCTTTATGAAAGTAATCAGGTTACAACCAATATAAGCCAAGCGGATGAGGCTATAATGTTAGTTAGTGTAACTGCAGATACTGAAAAAGACTTAGATAGAATGTTGACTATATTGTTTAGGAATTATGGAAGAGTACCGACTAAAGAAGATTTTCAATTATTGCATAAACATAGGAAACGTTCTTCTAACATGTATATACGTTTAGAGCATATATGGTTAATAGGTATTATATCGTGTGTACTTATGCCTTCTAAATATTTAGATATATTAGAACCAGACCAGCTATACAATCTAAACAGTATAGCGTTTGTTTTGGTAAATAGTATAATGGGTAACGAATACGCTTTACTCTATAGTATCGCGTTAAGTCCTTTAGAGGATAGCATAAAGACGGGTTCTGGAGACAGAATAGAAAAAGTAATGTTAGACGAGCTTAAAATATACTACCCTATAGTAAAGGTCGAGAATGGTGTAGATAAACTTGTTATAACAAAATGGATAGGGAAGTTAACAGGGATGTTGTCGGAGTTAAGGATGACCAACTTTATGGATAATAACGCTATAGTAAAAGGTATTAAACCCATAATATTAGAGGTGATGATAATGAGTGTAAAAGAAAGGAAATAAAGATGAGGGAAGATTATGATGACGTTTATACTGTAGACGTAAGGATACAGGAAATAAACATAGTTCCAAAATTGGAAAGAGTTATAAAAAGAAGAAAACGTGGGATGCGACCAGGAGGTCGTGGCATAACTGCTTTAAGCGAACTTGTACAAAATAACTCTACTATAACAGATCAGATGATAGTAAGAGATACACCAAATTTATATAAGATTCAGAGACCTACAGGTAATGTGGCTAATATACCTGGTGGATATGAAGTAGTTCGGGGTAGTTTTAATATGATCTTCACAGAGGAGAGTGAGCATTCTTTAAAAACAATATATTGTGTAGGTCATACTGATGGTTATGATACGTCTTATAGCGGGTTATTCGACGATAGATGTATATTCTACATAAACAAAGTATATATAACTTCCCAAAGTAAAAGTAGGAATGGTATCGGTCCTGTAAGAATTATAGATATATTATCTGTTACGGATGGAACTTTTGAGCATTCAGAAGATGATCTATATCTATTGAGAACTGAGGATGCTTTATTATCATTCTTAAACGACGGTTACTATGGTGATGATAATGATAACTATGAAGAAATAGTTAATAAAACTAATAACCTTAGTTATACCCCCATAGCTAGAAGTATTGGTCAAACTGTTGGGTCACGACCTTTACGTGTATTATTAGATAGTGTTATAAAATCTGAACGAAAGGATGCCGTACAGAATCTGGCTGGAACAGGTACTGATAAACTGTCTCAGGCTCACGCGTTAAGTGTAAGTCCTTCATTACATTCTTTAGAGTTCTTTGCTGTATTGACAGATAAAAGTGATTATAACATGATGACTAGTTTCACTATAGAGGATCTAGAAAGACATTTTGGAGATGTAGATGTAGCTGCTGAAACAGCTGTCCGTTCAGTAGTAGAAGGAAATATCGATAGGGACGTAGCAGATATAAATGATACCGATGATTATACCTTAGCCGCTAATGAAATCTTATATAACGTTAGTTCTATAGCTAGTGAGAATATGTTACATGGTATATCGTTCCAAGCTAATAACCTGCAAGGTCGACCTGAAGGACAAGTTCTGGAGGCTTATACTGTTATACGGGGTATAGACGCTATACGTACAGGAGAAATAGCTCTTAAAACCTTCTTATTAGAGATTTGGCCTAGCCTTACAAATAATAACGAAAGAGATTTAGAGATAACTGTAATACATTCGGACGGTAATGAAGGTAGTAAAGTCATGGTTAGTTATGATGGTGAGCCTTTTGTTCCTTTCTATTTACCTATGTACTTAGACTCGTTATTATCACCAGATATACATAGCAAAGAGAGTTACGATAGTGAGTTACGTGGCTTTAGACAGTTAAAGAAATTAGTATACTAAAAAATAAAAAGGAAATAGTATTATGGAAAAAGAAGATTTATATAAGAAAATAATAAAATCGTTAGATATGAATGTAGCTAAGAACGGTAAAATTTCTATAGAAGATATGGTAGTAAAAGTAAATAAGAAACCTCTAGCTCTAGAGACAGAGTATACAGATATAGACGAAGTTACATTATTCGACCCTATGGATGAGGATCTAACAAAAACAGACCCAGGTCTTAAAAAGCTGCTAAGAGTACTAAACCTAAAAACGAACGCTCTAGTATTTGAACTACTACGCTTACTGGTAGACGAGAATGATAAAATAGAACTACCTAGTTATCTTCATATACTATTAGCAGGTGTAGAAGAAGAATGTATGCCAAAGAAAGGTAGAAAACCAAAACACTTCATAACAGACACTACTCGAAAGGCTGTTAGGAAGTTGGAAGAGTACGTTAGTGAGAACGATAAGTTCTTTATGAAGGCGTTGATAAAGAATCCTGTAGATGATAAGGGTGAAAAATTTCTAAGTGGTATTGTAGTAAGCTCCCCTCTAATGGAGGAGTTTGAAGAAGAGGGTAGTGATATATATGACTGTTTTAATAAAGAGTTAGATAGCCATGTTGTATTAACATTGATAAAAGGTATTTATAGTTATGTAGGGTTAGATGGTATCAACTCTGTAAGTAACGCTGATTATTCAGCATTAGTTAGCTATATGAAATTCTTCTTATCGTGGGAAGAAGTTATAAATGGTATGATAGCTAATATAAATGTAGAAGATGATGCGTTAATAGACGCGTTTGGTGTTAAAGCTAGATTCAATACTAAAGATATAGGTTCGTTGGCTAGTATAGGAAAAGAGAAAGTAGCTAAGAGAAAACCTGATAGTGATGAAGAACTAGATCCTTGGGGTTACCCTGTTAAAAAACAGAATGATGAGTTCGATAGATATGGTTTTGATAGATATGGTTTTGATGTAGATGGATACGATATGGATGGTTATGATGTGGATGGTTATAGGAAGGAGCGTGCTCGTAGTAACAGAAGAAATGAAAGACCTAGAAGTAGAGGTGGTCGCGATGAAAGACCTAGAGGTAGAGGTAGAGACGATCGCGATGAGAGACCTAGAAGTAGGGATAGGGGTAGTCGCTATTATAGAGATGATAGGGGCGACCGTGATTATAGAGATAGGGATGACCACTACTACAGAGATGAACGTGACGATGTTCCTTGGGATGATAACAGTAATGCAAGAGGTTTTGTGTCTACATAGACACTACCTCTTGCAGGTTTTATTTTTTATAATTTTTATCTATAAAATTTATAAATTCTTTTTTATCTTTACCATATATAGTATTTATACGTTTAACGGATGGTTTATCCACACACTCAGTAGCGTTTTCCCATCCGTTTATAACTGTTAATATGGGATGAAATCTATTATCGACTACTTGTATTTTTCGTTCGAATAATCCATGAGCGTCTCCTCTATATGTAACCGTGTCATCATATTCTAAAACATAATCTACAGGTTCTGTCATGGCTATATAGTGTATTATATCTGTAAGTAATTCTTTTGTAATCATTGTATATCCTTTTCAAACAACATATGTACATGGTCACTTTAATTTATTATTCCCACATCTATATATTTTTTTTATTA
>Ga0256844_10000047_pt1 | contig 47426 bp, 46 predicted proteins | sample MusselsmetaG_FD_189100 | JGI IMG/M metagenome (GOLD analysis project Ga0256844, IMG submission 189100) | Mussel associated microbial communities from hydrothermal vent at the East Pacific Rise, Pacific Ocean - Mussels | ecosystem: Host-associated > Mollusca > Shell > Unclassified ... | reverse complement strand
AAGCTATAACATTATTTTATCCAGGCAGAACAATAAATGTATTTATTGTTCTGCCTTTTATAAAGTACGTTATAAGGAAATTAATAAGTCACTTCATGGGGGTGGGATAAAATTTAAATTAGGAGGAGTCGATGCGACGTTTTTCAAGAATCGTATCTACAACATCAATTATTGCTGTTGCTATTACCGGTTTGGGCTTAGCCTCTACCACTGTAAATGCTGCAGGAAGCAGTAAAACTGATATAGAAAAAGGCCAGGAAATTGCCTTCAGTAGAAAAAAAGGCAATTGTCTTGCCTGTCATAACATCAAAGGCGGTAAGCTACCTGGAAATATTGCGCCACCACTGATTGCCATGCAACAACGTTTCCCTGATAAGGCGAAGTTAAGAGCACAAATTTTTGACTCAACGGTTGCTAACCCAAATTCAATTATGCCTCCTTTTGGCCGTCACAAAATTCTAAGTGACAAAGAAATTGATTTGGTAGCAGAGTTTATTCACCAATTATAAACTCTGATTAAAATGTACAATAGCAAGGATAATATCCAAAATGAAACCATCAAAAATTAAACAAGCCTTATTAGCTCTGACTGCAGTGAGTGCCATTGGTGGTGCATACAGCACTGCTATGGCAACAACTCCAGAAGATGATTTACAAAATTTTCGTGAATATTTCTATAAAAAGTTCCCCGGTATTCCATTAAGTGAATACGCCAATGGTGTTTATGGTATTGATCAAAAATCCAGGGAAACATGGGAAGCAATTGAAGAATTTCCTCCCTACGAAATTGATATTGATAAGGGTGAAGAACTATTTAATACACCTTTTGCTAATGGCAAAACTTATGCTTCCTGTTTCAAAAATGGTGGTATAGGCATTCGTCAGAATTACCCATACTATAGCAAAAAAGATATGCAGGTTCGCACTCTTGAGCAGGATATCAATGCCTGTCGTGTTAAAAATGGAGAAAAACCACTCGGTTGGAAAAAAGGTAACATTGCCGCAATTTCATCATATATGGCTTACACCTCTCGTGGCAATGCTATGCAGGTCAGAACACCTACTACTGCTGATGAAATCAGCTGGTATGAACGTGGTCGTAAACATTTCTATGGCAAACGGGGTCAGTTAAATATGTCCTGTGCTAACTGCCATCAGGATAATGCTGGCAACTACATCCGCGCTGATTTATTAAGCCCGGCATTAGGTCATGTCACTCACTTCCCTGTTTACCGTGCTAAGTGGGGCAGCCTGGGTACCTTGCATCGTCGCTATGGAGGCTGTAATAAACAGGTAAGATCATTGCCGTTAAAGGCTCAGAGTGATGAGTATAAAGCACTTGAGTACTTCCATTCATATATGAGTAATGGCATTGAGGTCAATGGCCCAGGCTCTAGAAAATAAAATCCGGCCAGCTTTAACTTAAAGCCGTTTCACTGGAACCTCCTGATTATTTTATAGTTAGGAGGTTTTTTTTACCTCCCGAATAATAATCTGCACAACAATCAGCCATAAATTTATATGACTTAGTGATTTAAATTAAGTTAGACTGTAGTGCTACTAAACCGTTTTAAGGTGTTCAATGCAGGTTCATTTTATTGATACAAGCGATAAACTCATCGACATATGCCAACAACTTTCCCATAGTCAGTTTTTAGCAGTAGATACCGAATTTGTCAGGCAAACAACCTACTATCCTATTTTAGCTCTAATACAACTTTGTGATAACCACAGAATTGCCATTATTGACCCCCTGGCAATTAATGATCTCAGCCCGCTACTTGATATTTTATACGATAAAAAAATTACTAAGGTATTACATTCTGCACGCCAGGATATGGAAATATTTTATTACTTAAAGCAATCAGTACCCCAGTCAATATTTGATACTCAAATCTGTGCCGCACTGCTGGGCTATGGTGAACAAATTGGCTATGCATCCCTGGTCAAACAAATGCTGCAGGTGAATTTAGATAAATCACAAACACGTACCGATTGGCTGCAACGTCCCCTCAGCCAGAAGCAAGTTGACTACGCTGCTGATGATGTACGTTACCTGGCAAGAATATACCCGTTGCAAATACAAAAACTGCACGATTTAAAGCGCAGCAGCTGGCTGGATAAAGATTTCCAGTTTTTGTCCAGTGACAAAACTTATGCCCCTTCACCAGAGACTATCTGGAAAAAGGTGAAGGGCATAACAAAATTAAAGAAACGGCAGTTGGCTATTATAAAAAATCTGGCCGCCTTCCGGGAACAACTGGCACTGAAACAAAATCGTCCCCGCCGCAGGGTAATAGCAGATGACACTTTAATTGATTTAGCCATCAATCCGCCGGTAAATTTAAAAGAATTGCAGGAGCGACAAAAACTAAGTCCTAAGTTTCTACAATACAATGGCGACACTTTACTCACTCTTATTAAGCAAGGCCTGAATACTGAAGAGAGCCATTGTCCTCAACTGCCGGTCTACCAGAAATTATCACAAGATGAACAGGCCCTGGCCGATTGTTTGATGGCGATCGTACACCTCTGTGCTAAAAATAATAATATCAGTCCTCAAAGTTTGTGTTCACGCAAAGAGCTGGATGCATTAATTAAAGGCCATAGCAAACTCAATGTTTTATCCGGCTGGCGAAATGAGTTAATTGGTAAACAGTTACTACAATTTTTAGCAGGTGAATTACAGCTTAGTTATGTTTCAGGACAGCTATTACTGAATTAGAGTTCATCCATTAATTGCCTCTCCCATGGTCAGAAGGAATCAATGGATAAACATGAGTTTAGTACCATAAGCATATACAAAACGGGTAAAACAAGACAATTATGCAACAAATAAATAGTATGCAGCAGTTTTTTTCTGCTATTAACTGTCATCATCAATGCTATAACATGGGGCGACTCGTACAAGCAATTGAACAAGCCACTTTTCTCAGCTTTGAACAAACTAAAATTCCCTGGCAGTTTCCTTTTTTACAACAGGCATGGCTAGCCATTATTTTCTGGCCAAATAATCTACCTGCAGGGGAAATGGCAAATGCTCACTATGTCTGGTTCCTGAAATTCCCCCTGGATGAGCAAGCAAAATTAAACCAGGCCGCACGGGATGACTTTTTACGTGGTATATTTCAGGCTCTGGAAACGTTTGTAAGCAAAAGAGAAAATGATACAACTGCTGCTGATCTACACACTCTGGAAAAAACAATGCTGGACAACCCCTATGGATTTCAACCCAAAGAGGAGCAAATGGCAAACTTCCATGCACTGATAAAGCAACAATTTTCTTTAGCTGCTTCCCCTTACTATCATGCTGTCCAACACTATCTTTCTGATCCGGCAAACTTTTCTCAATGGCAGACACTCGGCTTCCAGGGAATCGCTGATTTTTCTGCCCGCCTTAGTGAACCGTATGAAGACAAAGACAATGAGCAATTAATCACTCAGGCTATCACTCACTTACCACTCCCTGTATTTCAGGCCTTCGCCCAATGTCTTGAAAATCAAAAAATTTCTGCACCACTGAGTCAGGCTATCCAGCAAAAATTAAACATAACACTGGCAAAACATCAGCAACAGGGAAATATACCCACAGAGAATACTCACGAATTGATTAGTCTGGCGACTGCAGCTGTCCGGGCAAATGCGCAGGCAAGAGATAAAAAAAGCCAACAACAATTAATCATTGTGCTTTTAACTTCAGCTATTGCAACAGAAATTGAGCTATTGGCTACTATTGCAGGTCGGTGCTGGTTATTAATCAACCATGATGAAATACTGACACTATTTTTAGAAGCACTGGCCATTAACACGTCCATTCACTACGATAATCACCCCGGCATTGAGCAAGATATGCAACAGAAACAAACTCAGAGTGCATTTAATATGATACTCTCTGATCTCATGTTCATTCCTGGCATACGTCCGTTAATTCTGCAAAAATTTCGCTCAAGTCAACGTTCTGAACAATTAAGCCAGGCCATCGGTGCCTTTTTTAAACAAAAATTTTAGGATATTTATTTTTCCATTATGAGCAATACTATAGAAAAATTGCATGACTATGCAGCGCTCAATCCAGATACCATTATCAATGCAGTTGAAAGCAAGGCATTTTTATCTGATGCCCGTATCCTGGCTTTGAATAGTTATGAAAATCGAGTCTATCAGGTGGGTATTGAAGGTGAACAGCCTATTATTGCCAAATTCTATCGTCCAGGGCGTTGGACCGATGAACAAATTCTTGAAGAACATCAGTTTTCACGCGAACTATATGATCTGGATATCCCTGCAATTCCTCCCCTTTGCCTTGCTGATCACTGCGTAACAGATATGCCTGGCGAATCAAGTTTATTCACTTATCAGGGCTATCGTTTTGCTCTGTATCAACGTCATGGCGGACGAGCACCCGAACTCAGCGATATGGAACATTTATACTGGTTAGGTAAATTAATGGGCCGTATCCATAGCATTGGTAAAATCCATCCATTCCAATATCGTCCAACATTATCAATAGAATCTTTTATCAATAAACCCTTCAATTTCATTTTAGAACATGATTTTATGCCCGTTCTTTTCAAAGCATCCTATGAAGCTATCGTCAAAGATATACTGCATCATGTTGAAAGTAATTATCAGCAGTTTGCACCCGAATTAATCCGTCTGCATGGTGACTGTCACTCAGGAAATATCCTCTGGACTGATCAGGGGCCTCATTTTGTCGACTTTGATGATAGCCGTAATGGTCCGGCAGTTCAGGATTTATGGATGCTACTTTCCGGAGAACGTAATGAACAGGAAATGCAATTACGGGAAATACTTGAAGGCTATCAGGAATATTGTGACTTTAATCTTAGCGAATTAAATTTAATTGAATCATTAAGAAGCATGCGCATTATTCATTATGCCGGCTGGCTGGCCAAACGCTGGGATGATCCGGCATTTCCACGCGCTTTTCCGTGGTTTAATACTGAATCATTCTGGGGTGAACATATTTTACAATTAAAGGAACAGCTCGCAGCACTACAGGAACCGGCCCTGCAACTTTACCCCTGATAAGCAGAGCTAGTAAAAATATCATGACTTATCATTCAACCTTATAGGCATCCATGTCGATATTTTCATAGTGTAAACCACTGAGACTCACATAGCCTTTATAACGGTTATTACCATCACTACTGAATTCAAATTCATAGCGGCGGCAAAGCTGCATTTGCCCACGAGGATGCCGGCAGAGGCGTAATTTTATAACATCCAGTGTATCATCTAAAAACTGCAATTCAAGACGACTGCAGGCCGCCTTTGCTTGCTTATAAGCAACCTCATAAGCACTAATAGAATTCCACCAATACCAAAGTAAAGCAATAATCGAAAAAAAAATAATATAATTAATCATAATGCCCTATTATATAACAAATATTTCAAGAATTACTTGAAATATAACCTTGTGCAGGCTATTCTACAGCATTAATGAATGCGTATTTAAGAAATTTATAAATTTTGAAAAATATTTTAAAAAATAAAAGGGAATCGTAATGACGATAAAAAAACTATTTACTATGTCTGCTATTGGTTTAGCTATGGGTATTGTATCAGCTTCAGCCACTGCTGATGGTGATGGTTTCGTTGAAGAATATGTCACTAATCCTTTTGGTGAAGTATGGAAAAACAGCTATGGTGAATGCTGGCGTGATCGCTTTGCAGCGACCGATGAAAAGCTGGAAGAATGTGGTTATGAGAAAGAAATGGGTGCAGCAGAAGTTGTTGTCACTAATGACATGCGTGAAGTTATCGTTACTGAAGATCCACCCGCCTGTCCTGAACTTGTCGTATTAAAAAATCTACACTTTGATTTTGATAGCACAGCTATCAATGAAGAAGATAAAGAAAAACTAGTAAGTGCTAGAGATTTCATTCGTGCAGAAGTACCACAAGGTTGTCACAAAACTGAGACAGTATTAGTTATCGGTCATACTGATAGCACCGGACCTGAAACCTATAATAATGGTTTATCTCTAAGACGCGCCAATGCCGTGGTTGATTATTTACGTTCTATCGGTGTTGAAGCAAATTTAGTTGCTGAAGGCAAGGGTGAAAGTGAGCCTGTTGCTGATAACTCAAGCAGAGAAGGCCGTGCTGAAAATCGTCGAGTTGTTATTGATATCAATACCAGTGATAACTAGGCCATATGCTTAGCTAAGCATTTATTTCCTGGCTCTTTAAGCGCCAATGGAAGTCAAAAACTGCAGTAGAAAATTCTACTGCAGTTTTTTTTTGCTAATTAAACATTATATGGATATTACAACAACAGAACAAAGCCTTATAACTGCAGCTCAAGAAATTGCCTGCCAGTGGGGGTTCAACTTTACCCTATCACCTCAAAATAATATTTTTCTACAACTCAGTTCAAGTCACTTACAACTCGTCCAGATAGACAAGTCCTCACCGGGTCCTATCTTCACCGATTTTACTTCTGGGCAAATAGCTCATAGGCGTATTTATGGCGGTGGCAAGGGACAAATCATTGCCAGGGCTGTAGGCTTAAATAAAATGTCTACTCCTGTCATACTTGATGCCACTGCAGGTATGGGTAAAGATGCTTTTATCTTTGCCAGTCTTGGCGCTCGAGTCATTTTAATGGAACGTTCTATGGTTGCTGCAGCCTTATTGACTGATGCATTGCACAGAGCTGCCCAACATAGTCAAATTGCAGACATTATTAACCGCATGGAATTTATCTTTGCTGATGCCCGCTTATTAGGCACAGACAGGGGTGTAATACTCGATCAGCAAGTGGATGTGATCTATCTGGACCCGATGTTCCCACACAGAAAAAAGTCAGCCCTGGTAAAAAAAGAAATGTTAGCCTTTCAACAGCTTATTGGTGATGATGCGGATAGTGATGAATTATTGCCAATATGCCGACAACAGGCTAAAAAAAGAGTCGTGGTAAAACGCCCGTTAAAAGCTCCTTACCTCAATAATACACAACCCTCCCTGTCTATGACTATGAAAAGGCATCGTTTTGATATTTATTTTACCTAGCAATATACCACTTGCTATTATACCTCCTGCATTTCATAATCATGAGTAATTTCGACTGTTTGTGCCAGCATAATTGACGCCGAACAATATTTAGTTGCTGATAATTCAACCGCTCTTTGCACCATTTTTTCTTTTAAATTTTTCCCTGTCACAATAAAATGAATATGAATATGAGTAAATACTTTTGGATCAGTTTCTGCCCGCTGTGCACTCAATTCCGCCACACAATCAGTCACTTCCTGACGTGAACGTTTCAAAATTAACATCACATCAAAGGAAGTACAACCACCTAAACCCATGAGCATCATCTCCATCGGTCTGATACCCATGTTTTTTCCACCTAATTCAGGAGGCCCGTCCATAACAACAGCATGGCCACTACCCGACTGGCCCATAAACATCATTTCCTCAACCCACTTTATTTTTACTTGCATTGTATTAACCACTTCATTAATTTAATCACTTAAGTTTCAACTGATACTATTCAAAAAATCAGACCATACCGGCCTGCCGGCAAAATTAATATCACTATCCAGCTCACTTTTTTATGTGTCCAAAACTCGCTTCAGTCCAACTATTAGCCACAAAAAAAAGCTAGCCGAATATCTTCTGCAATTCCTTACTAAAAAACATTTTATTATTCCATGAGTAGCAGATAAATATCTAGTTTATAATCAATTAAATGTGAACTTATTTAAAGAAATTACATTTAAATTAATACACATTTGTAATATCATGCTATTCTAAGCTTAGTGGTGTTTATTAGCATCGGAGGGGGTTCTATTTTATTCTCAAATTTTTTCATTACTCCTGTAGTGAGAGGAATAGAAGCTCTTTGATTACATCCAAACAATTACATAATAAAAGCAGATTAGCATGTCCATTATAAAGTTAAAAGAAGAAAACCCCGCTATTACCGAGTTTTTGAGTTATTGTCATAAGCGAAGATACCCGGCAAAAAAAACCATCATTCATGCTGGAGCTGAATCAGACACACTATATTATATCGTCAAAGGTTCTGTTTCAGTATTACTGGAAGATAAGGATGATCATGAAATTGTCCTGGATTATCTCAATGATGGTGATTTTTTTGGTGAAATGGGGCTGTTTTCGAAGTCATCCAGTCGTAGTGCCTGGGTTAAGGCCAGAAATGACTGTGAAATTGCTGAAATCAGCTATACCAAGTTTAATAGCCTGCGTCAAAACCTGCCCAATGTATTATTTGAAATTTCCACACAAATCGTAAACCGCTTACGTAAAACCAGCCAAAAAGTAGGCGACCTGGCCTTTTTGGATGTCACCGGAAGAATTGCGGGTACTTTATTAGAGTTAGCCAAGCAACCAGATGCCATGACCCATCCTGATGGTATGCAAATCAAAATCACTCGTCAGGAACTAGGCAAAATTGTAGGTTGTTCACGAGAAATGGCCGGCAGAGTATTAAAAATACTCGAGGAACAAAATCTTGTTTATGTAAAGGGTAAAACAATTGTCATTTTTGGAACCCGTTAGCCGGCAATAGCAAGCCTAAATATTTAACTATACGAGTAGTATAAATGACGATAAATATTGATTATTATTCAGATGTCCTTTGCATCTGGGCCTATTCAGCAAAAATTAAAATTGATGCAATTAAGGAACAATTTAGTAATCAAGTATCAATAAATTACTTATATACTCCTTTATTTGTTGATATGCATACTATGCTGGAAAAAAACTGGGCAGATAAAGGTGGCCTGCAAGGCTATAATAAAATGATGCTCAAACTCAACGGCATGTTCTCCTATGTTGAGGTTCATCCGGAAGTAGGTTTAAAAAACCTACCCCGTTCATCTGCTTCCTGTCACCAGTTTTTAAAAGCCATTGCTCTGCTGGAACAACGCAATGAAATACACTCAACAGATGAAAACAACACTTTATTAGAGCAGGCAGACTGGCTATTGCGACTCAGTTTTTTTCGCGATGCCGAAGATGTTTCACAACAAAGTAACCAAATGGCCATTGCCGAACAGCTCGCGATACCTCGCTCAGCAGTAGAAACACTCTTAACTAATGGTGAGGCCATGGCCGCATTGGCTGCCTGTACGACCAATGACAAACAAAAATTAATTGAAGGCAGTCCATCCTTTGTTTTTAACGAAGGCAGACAAAAACTGTACGGTAATATTGGTTATCATATCATCGAAGCCAATATTAAAGCCTTATTGTCAAAGCCTGAGAATAAACCTGAATGGTATTAAAACAGGGACGTTGCTCTCATACTGGATCCTAAATGAAAAAAATTATACTGGCACTCATTATTTTAAGTGTTGTTATGCTTGCGGTTATTAAACTGAGTCTGGATTATTTTACTCAGGATTTTGTCGATTACCAGATTCGCCAGGCAAAACCCCAGATTGAGATTTCTTATCAACAAATAAAAACATCATTAGCCGGCAGGACTACCCTTAGCGGTGTAAAAGTTTATTTCCCCTATTTTGATGAAAGTATTAATGTCGACTCTATCCAGTTAATGGCACCGGATCTCTTCAGCCTGTTAACATTAGGTTATACACTACAAAATAATGATTTACCCAGTTCACTTACCATGATAATTACCGGAGCATCATTAGACTTAAATAGTAAAATGATGAAAATGCTCGACGATCCTTATATTGAACCAACAAAAATTGAAATTTTTTCAACACTAGCCTGTGGTGAAGTGCATCGCATCGGCAGCAAAGCTTTATCTGCAATGGGCTACGATTCACTGACCAGTGATATTATTCTCAGCTATCAGTTTAACCCGCGAGATAAAACCCTACACTATGATATTAGAAATCATATCCGTGATATTTCTCATTTAAATCTATCGGGTGTACTCGATAAAGTGGACAACCTGAAATCACTGAAGAATAAGCAAGCTCGCTTAGGCAAAGTGGTGCTGGAAGTACTTAATGACTCTTATATTGAGCGGAAAAATAAGTTCTGTGCTAATCAGGGGAAAGTTAGCATTAGTGATTATATCAATAACCATATATTACAGATAGAAGAATACTTATTATCCTATGGCGTTGAGCCCGAAGAAGGTCTCATAAATGCCTATAAAACAATTCTGGAAACGTCTGGTTCAATTATATTTGAAGCAAACTTAAATCAGTTAACCGGCACGACTGAAATAATGTCTTTTGAACCTAATGATATTATTCAGTTTATCCACCTTAAATTATTTATTAATGAAAAACGTATCAATGAAATTTCCATACATATAGACAAAGAAAAATTAATTGAAACGGCCACTAGCGATGATATCAAGGTTGAGACACCGGACGAAATAAAGAAAAAGAAAGCCGTTATCATCAAGAAATATCGTCCAGTTTCAGTGGCCAACTTACAAAACTTTAATGGTTTCAGAGTCAAGGTAGAAACCCACTCGGGCAAACATTATAAGGGTAATATCAACAGCAAGAACCCAAGAATATATGAGGTTATTACCCGCCTACGTTCGGGTAATATTAGTTATTTTATTCCTGTGGGTAAAATCAAAAAAGCTGAAGTATTTAACTGATTTAAGTGTTAAGTGTTAAGTGTTAAGTGTTAAGTGTTTTAGTATATGGTGAATGGTGCTAGTAAGCCGGCTTAAATCACTCTCATTGATTATATAGGGTGGCATAATATAGACTAACTTATTAAACGGACGTATCCATACTTTTTGTGCGACAAAATCTGCCTGCATCGTTTTCATATCAACTGCCTGATGTAATTCCACCACACCAATTGCACCTTTTACCCGTACCTGTTTCACCACTGGATATTGTGCACATGAGCTCAGCTGCATCATTAATTGCCTTTCTATCTGTGCTATTCGACTTTTCCAGGGTGATGCCAATAGCAATTCAATACTGGCATTGGCCACCTGGCATGCTAAGGGATTCGCCATAAATGTGGGGCCATGCATAAGCACACCTGTATCAGCACTAATACCCTGCGCTACCCGAGTAGTGGTCAGTGTTGCCGCCAGGCTCATATACCCTCCGGTCAATGCCTTGCCCAGGCACAGGATATCCGGTACAATTTTTGCCTGTTCATAAGCAAACAATGTCCCTGTACGGCCAAATCCGGTAGCAATTTCATCCAAAATCAGCAGCACTGAATATTTATCACAGAGCTGGCGTAATTGCTGTAGATAGCCTGCACAATAAAAATGCATCCCCCCTGCGCCCTGAACAATGGGTTCAATAATAACCGCTGCTATATCGTCCTGATGTTTGCTTAAGAGTATTTCCAGTGTATCTATATTGCTTGTACCATCAGCATAACATTCTGGCCTGGGGGCAAAAAAATGTTGTGGCAATACCCCCTGAAATAGATTATGCATACCATTAACCGGGTCACATACGGACATACCAGCCAGGGTATCACCATGATAGCCACCCCGTACGGTTAACAGTTTCTGCTTATTTGTTTCTCCCTGCGCATACCAGTACTGAATGGCCATTTTAATGGCCACTTCAACCGCCACCGAGCCTGAGTCGGCTAAAAAGACATGTTCTAAGGGTGGTGCAGTTAGTTCTACCAGGTGTTTACCCAGAGTCACTGCCGGCAGATGCGTTAAGCCACCAAACATCACATGTGACATAGATTGCAGTTGCTCGATCAGTGCCGCATTTAAGGAAGGATGATTATAACCATGAATAGCCGCCCACCAGGAGGACATGCCATCAATCAATTCATTACCATCAGCTAATGTCAGGCGCACGCCCTGAGCTGAGACTATGGGATAGCAGGGTAAAGGTTCCGTCATACTGGTATACGGGTGCCAGAGATGCTCCCGGTCAAAGTTAAGCCAGTCAGATGTATTTTTAAAACTCATAGGCTTAGGCAGAAAACAGCTCAGCCAGTTTTTCACCCGGTTGTTCTGCTCGCATAAAGGACTCACCCACTAAAAAAGCGTTCACCTGATGGTTTTTCATCAGTTGCACATCCTCAGGTAAATGAATGGCACTTTCAGTCACAACAATACGTTCATCAGGGATCATTTCTAATAGCTCGATAGTCGTATTGAGCGTTGTGGCAAAGGTTCTTAAGTTGCGATTATTTATGCCCATTAAACGAGTGGGCAATTTAAGTGCTCGCTGTAACTCCTGCTGATCATGTACTTCGACCAAAACATCCAGTTCCAGTTCGTCGGCCAAAGCAGTAAAATCACTCAGTTGCTGATCAGTTAAACAGGCAACAATTAATAAAATTGCATCCGCACCAATGAGACGTGCTTCATAAATCTGGTAACGATCAATAATGAAATCTTTACGCAATACCGGCAGTTGACAGGCCTGACGTGCTTGTTGTAAATAAGAATCACTGCCCTGAAAAAAATCGATATCAGTCAGCACAGATAAACAGGCTGCCCCCCCCTGTTCATAGGAACGGGCAATCTCAGCAGGTATAAAATTTTCCCGTATTAAACCCTTGCTTGGTGATGCTTTTTTTATTTCCGCAATCACTGCAGACTGACAGGCATTAATTTTTGCCTCTATAGCACGCACAAAGCCCCTGGGTTTCAGGTCACTGGCAGAAGGGTCATCTATTCTTTGTGCTAAAAGCTCAACGATCTCAGCTAAAGGTTTTGCCGCACAAAGGGCATCAACCTCCTGTCGTTTACGCTTTAAAATTTTAACTAAAATATCCGGTGGCTTCACTTGACTCATAACTATGACTTTTATTTTATATCGCTAATAAGATTAACTGGCAAAGGACTGGGTCAACTTAGCCAGCTGAGCTAATTTTTCTTTTGCTGCACCGCAAACCAGCATTTCTTTTGCTAAGCTAACGCCATCATCCAGATTATCTACCAAGCCTGCACAATAAATGGCAGCAGCAGAATTCAAAGTGACAATATCCCGAGCAGCACCGGGTTTATTATCCAGCACACCATGCATCATAGCCAGTGACTCAGTAGCACTATTAACTATAATTTCATCAATAGAGGAACAACTCAGGGAAAATTGTTCCGGGTGAACACTATAGTGGCTAATTTCACTCTTGTTGAGCTCACACACCCAGGTTTCCCCTGCCATACTGATTTCATCCATACCATCAGCAGAATGCACCACCATCACATGTTCACTACCCAAATTTTGCAATACTCTGGCTAATGGCTCCAGCCATTGCCTGGCAAATACACCCAGTAATTGATTCGCAGCACCCGCAGGATTGGTTAATGGCCCCAGAAGGTTAAATAATGTTCTGATAGCCATTTCTTTACGAGGCCCAATAGCATGTTTCATCGCACTATGATGCATTGGGGCAAACATAAAGCCAATATTAAGTTGTGCAATACATTGCTCTACATGTGCCGAATTAATGTTTAAATTAACCCCTGCAGCCTCAAGAATATCAGCACTACCGGAAGTACTGCTGACTGAGCGATTACCATGTTTGGCGACTATTGCGCCGGCTGCAGCAACAACAAAACAGCACGTTGTAGATACATTAAAAGTGTGCAGTCCATCACCACCAGTACCGACTATATCGACGATATGCTTACCGGAAACTTTTACTGGAGTGACCAGCTCGCGCATCACACTTGCAGCAGCCGTTAATTCATCAACGGTTTCACCTTTCATGCGCAAAGCCACTAGCAACGCGGCAATTTGTGCCGATGTGCTAGCACCGGTCATAATCTGGCGCATAACATGCTCCATGTCCAGAATATTAAGGTCCTGACCTTCAACCACCTGGGCAATCGCTGTTTTAATATCCATGGTTAACCCTCTCCATCCAGAAAATTCTGCAGCATTTGATGCCCATGCTGACTTAGAATGGACTCCGGATGAAACTGCACCCCTTCAATAGGCAGATTTTTATGTCTAACGCCCATAATTTCATCCATTTCACCCTGCTCATTCTCTGTCCAGGCTGTCACTTCCAGGCAATCCGGCAAACTGTCTTTTTCAATCACTAAAGAATGATAACGAGTGGCTTCAAAGGGACTGGGCAACTGGCGAAAAACACCTTTATTATTATGGTGCATCATAGATGTTTTACCATGCATAATTTCTTTAGCATGAACTATTTTACCACCAAAGGCCTGGCCAATACTCTGATGCCCCAGACAAACCCCTAAAATAGGCAGTTTACCGGAAAAATGCTCAATGGCATCAATAGAAATGCCCGCTTCATTAGGCGTACAGGGCCCGGGAGATATCATTAAATGATCAGGTGCCATTTTCTCAATTTCAGCAATAGTAATTTCATCGTTACGAAAGACCTGAACATCAGCCTTTAACTCACCCAGATATTGCACCAGATTATAGGTAAACGAATCATAATTATCGATCATAATCAGCATATTATTTTTCCTCTACACATTGACCATTAGCATTTGAATCCAGTCCGCATTCAGCCATAGCGACAGCACGAAAAACACCACGACCTTTATTCATCGTTTCATCCCATTCATTACGGGGTATAGAGTCAGCAACAATACCGGCTCCTGCCTGAATATGCAGTTGCTTATCTTTAATGACGGCAGTACGTATAGCAATCGCGGTATCCATATTACCTGACCAGGAAATATAGCCTATTGCCCCGGAATAAATTCCGCGCTTAACAGGTTCTAATTCATTAATAATTTCCATAGCCCGAATTTTGGGAGCACCACTTACCGTACCGGCTGGAAAAGTTGCCCTTAAGGCATCCATAGTGGTCATTGATTTTTTTAGTTTACCTTCAACATTCGAAACGATATGCATGACATGAGAATAGCGTTCTACAATCATCTTATCCGTTAGCTTAACCGTGCCTGTTTCTGATACTCGCCCGGCATCATTACGTCCTAAATCAATGAGCATTAAGTGCTCGGCCAACTCCTTAGGGTCTGAGAGTAAATCCTGTTCAAGTTGCTTATCCTGCGCGTCTGTTTGTCCCCTGGGTCGGGTGCCAGCAATCGGACGCACGGTGATCTTACCATCTTCAACACGGGTCAGAATTTCTGGTGATGAACCAACAATATGAAAACTATCTAAATTAAGAAAATACATATAGGGAGATGGATTCAAACTGCGTAGTGCCCGGTAAAGATCCAGTGGCGGTGCATTAAATGGAATTGACAGGCGCTGAGAAATAACCACCTGCATGGCATCTCCCTCAATAATATACTCTTTTATACGTGCCACTGCCTGTTCAAAACCCTGTTGGGTAAAGCCAGAAATAAAATCGGCTTCTTTAACCTTCGTTATCTGCTGATGTGTCTTATAAGCCGTATCCGATTGACGCAGGCGCTCAGCTAATGCCTGTAAACGCTGCGTTGCAATTCCCCAGGCCTGCTCAACATCATCATCTTCATCCAGATGAGCATGCACAATAAGATAAAGTTTGCCACTAAGGTTATCAAACACCAGTACTTCTTCAGAAACCATGAGCAGGATATCCGGAGTCCCAAGAGGATCTGCCTTACCGGTGTTTTTTAATCTTGGTTCAATATAGGCAATAGTTTCATAACCAAAATAACCCACCAGTCCCCCGGTAAAGCGAGGTAAGTTGGATTGTTCTGACAAGTGTTCAGGAATGGTATAGCGCTGTTGATATTGTTCAATCCAGCTCAGCGGATCCGCATGCGTCAATTGTTCAATCAGCTGACCGTTATGCAGCACTTTAATGTGCTCATTTTCAACTTTAATAATCGTCTGACAAGGCAGACCGATAATTGAATAGCGTCCCCATTTTTCACCGCCATGAACTGATTCCAGTAAATAAGAATAAGGGCCTTCTGCTAACTTTAAATAAGCGCTAAGAGGAGTATCCAGATCAGCGAGGATCTCATGAACAACGGGAATACGATTATAGCCTTCATCGGCAAGTTTAATAAATTGTTCTTTACTTACAATAGACATAATAATTACTCAATAATGATTGTGCTTTATTTGTCACCAATCTTAATAACATCAACTTTAAGATGCGCACAAACAAATGCAAATCCAACATTCAAAACCAGATAAAAGTCATCTGAACGGGATATTTTATTTAACAGCACCATCGTTCTTTCATTTGCTGCTTATTGAGTAATTGCATTAATGTTCTTCATTATAAAAGTAAAACAAAGTGCACTTAATAGTGCGGATATTTATAGGAGTGTTTTCAGTTCCAGCATGGAATCAATCACCTTATCCGGATTTGATTCATGGATATCAACGCCATGATTATAACCATACGACATACAAATAATTTGAAAACCAGCAGCACGCGCTGCTTTCACATCACTGATTGAGTCACCTAGCATTAATGATTCTTCAGCTGATACACCCAGTTTTTCTGCTGAGTAAAGCAATGGTAAAGGATCGGGTTTTTTCTTTTCCAGAGTATCGCCACTGACGATTGATGAAAAATAATCAAACAAACCCAAATCCTTTAGTAATGGATGGGTAAATGCGGCTGCTTTATTCGTCACACAGCCTAAGATGTAACCCGATTGCTGCAAATAGTCAAGGCCTTCCTGCACCCCTGGATAAAGACAGCTGCGCTTTGAAGTATTATCCTTATACAAATCCATAAAAATAGGGTAAGCCTGTGCAAATAATGCTTCATCAGGTTCACCGTCTAATTGACCAATCAAAGCTCGACGCACCAGACGTTCAACACCATTACCGACCCAGTGACGAACTTCATCTTCACCATGGGGAGCCATATCCAGTGCTTTGAGCATCTCATCAATACAATAGGCTAAATCAGGAACACTATCAACCAGAGTGCCATCAACATCAATCAACACCATTTTTGGTTTTCTTATCATTTTACAAACTCGTTAAACTCTGGCCTGAAAATAGCACTCTCCTTATGTGTAAAAAGGGTACTATAAATATTCAGGCACAAAATCTTATTAATAATTTACCGTGATTACTTACCGACTTTTGCCAGTTCAGCACGCATCTGGTCAATAGTGACCTTATAATCATCGGTATTAAATATAGCAGAACCAGCAACAAACATATCAGCGCCTGCTTCAGCTATTTCAGCTATATTATTGACTTTGACACCACCATCAATTTCCAGGCGAATATCATAACCACTGTCATCAATCATTTTACGTGCTTCACGTAATTTATTCAGCGTTTCCGGAATAAAGCTTTGACCTCCGAACCCTGGATTCACAGACATCAGTAAAATGACATCAACTTTGTCCATGACGTGTTTTAAAATCGATAATGGTGTCGCTGGATTAAAGACTAAACCTGATTTACAACCCAGTTCACGAATAAGCGACAAACTACGATCAATATGCTCAGAAGCTTCTGGGTGGAAGGTAATATAACTGGCTCCGGCCTTAGCAAATTGTGGAATAATGTTATCCACTGGCTTAACCATCAGATGAACATCAATTTCCTGAGTAATGCCATGATTTCTCAGCGCTTCACAAACCAAAGGACCAATAGTCAGAACCGGTACATAATGGTTATCCATTACATCAAAGTGGACAACGTCCGCACCACTGTCCAGAACATTTACACATTCTTCACCCAAACGTGCGAAGTCTGCAGATAAAATAGATGGTGCAATTAAAGATTTTGCCATGACAAATCCCCATAAAATTATTAAACTATCATTTATCATATAAAGTTCAAGACTTTTGAAACGCAATTATATGAAAAATTCGACATCAAAAAATATGAACGGACATTTTAAACGATAACTATGAATATTTCAGCAATTAATCACTTCTTTAGTCTGCAAAATTTATCTCTTCAATTGTTTCACTTTACTCTACTCATTTTTTTCAGCTCCAGTTACGCCCTAAACAGCAGCAGCGAATTACGCTGGGCAGAACAATTGCGGGATAATATTGTTATCGGAGAACCGGTTGATCTGTCTATTGCTTCAGCTGATAAGACACAAAATACTTTTTTTGCTATTTTTACTGAACCAGCAACCGCTTCAGCAAAAGGCGCAGTGGTACTGATGCATGGAATGGGTGCTCACCCTGACTGGATTGATATTATTCATCCCTTACGCGCAGCATTACCGGATAAGGGCTGGGCCAGCCTGTCAATCCAGCTGCCATTAATTGCCAATCATGAAAATAACAATGCCGATCAAGACAAGCAACAACGACAACAGGCTATTAAAGCCTCTGTTGCAAGAGTAGATAGTGCAATTAAATTTCTCAGAGCCAAAAAATATGACTATATTGTGCTGCTATCTCATAGTTTCGGCTCTTTAATGGCAGTTAATTATCTACAACTCAAGGCCGAGCAAAAAACACCACAAGGTAGCCCCATTGTTAATGCCGCCATCATTATCGGCACTCCTTCTTCAGGTATGTCAGCTCCATTAAACAGTTCAACCATGCTTAAAAAAATCCATATACCCATGCTGGATCTCTATGGCAGCCAGGATATTGACTCCGTACTACGTTCCGCTAAAGCACGAAAAACAGCGGCAAATCAAGCACAGAACAAATTTTTTAGGCAAGTACAAATAATTGGTGCAAACCATTTTTTTCAGGGCCTTGATGATGAATTAATCAGCTATGTCAGTAATTGGCTTGATAAAACCTATCACCTGCCGCAATAGTACTTATAATCGAGTAAATTTAGCACCATGCCCTGAGGGCAAACAGAAAATATTCTCATGGCCATCAACCCCACACTAAACAGGATTTTTTATGACTTACGCAATTGCTTTTAGCCTTCATCTACTCGCTGTCGTAGTCTGGGTAGGCGGGATGTTTTTTGCTCATATGATACTCAGGCCATCAGCCGCAGAACAATTAGAGCCGCCCATGCGACTACCATTATGGCTGGCTGTATTTAGTCGTTTTTTCTTCTGGGTATGGCTGGCCGTGATCATTATATTAATATCTGGCTACTGGATGATTTTTGATGTTTTTGGCGGTTTAAGCGGTTTAAAAGCCCTTTATATTCAACTCATGCATATTATTGGGCTTATTATGGCCATTATTTTTACCTATATCTTTTTTATACCCTATCAGCAACTAAAAACTGCGGTAGCCCATAAAGACTACCCTGCCGGTGGTGCCTTAATGAATAAAATACGACAACTAGTGACAAGCAATTTAATTCTTGGTTTAGTGACTATTGTGATCGCCAGTGGCGGTAAATATATTAACTTTTAGTTGTTCCTGATTATGATTTTTTTAACACACTACATTGAGAGCATTTGTATGATTCAAAAGAAAACAAACTACTTTTTTTTATTTTTACTCCTTGTCACATTTGCCATCCAGAGTCAGGCTGATAATTTACAGCTGAATAGCCATGAAAAAAATTACCTGCTGGAACACCCGGTACTCAATGTATGTGTTGATCCCGACTGGCTACCCTATGAAAAACTGGATGCCCAGGGAAAACATATCGGTTTAGTCGCTGAATATATGGATTTATTCCAACACAAATTAAATATTACCTTTAAAGTGCTTAAAAGCAAAAGCTGGATCGATACCCAGGAGCATTATGAAAAGGGTCAATGTGATATTGTTTCCGCATTAAATAAAACAGAAAAGCGCTCAAATTACCTGCTGTTTACTCCGGCCTATATTAAATCACCCGCAGTATTAGTACTCCATGAAAGCAACCAACATGACACACAGCTCACTGATCTTAAAGATAAAACTTTAGCAATGGTGAAAGGCTATGTTTATGATGAAAAACTGCGCCATAAATATCCTGAAATCAAGATCATTTATCAGGAAAACATGGAAGAAGCGCTTAAAAAAGTATCCACAAAAAAAATTGATGCCACACTAGGCCCTTTATTCCTCGCCTTTGCTTTAACTCAACAGCCCGAATTAAATAATTTAAAGATAATTGGCAAAGCTGAATTTGAAGATGAATTACGTGTTGGTATAAACAAAGACAAGCAACTATTAGCAGCGATATTTACTAAACTGGTCTTAAGTCTAAGTCCTGAAGAACATACTGAGGTGAGAGGCGCCTGGGCAAAAAAAAGGCAACAGCACTAGCGTTCAGCGCTTGATTATAGCTACTGACCAACTGTTTAATCAAGCTTATTTAACCGTTTTATTGCCTTTTTCGAGTCTCTTTTACTAGCTCATAAGCGGCTTTTATTTGCTGCGTTTTTTCCGTAGCCATCTGGATCATTTCTTCCGGTAAACCTTTGGACACCAGTTTATCCGGATGATGTTGATTCATCAAACGTCGATAGGCTTTTTTTACTTCCGCATCACTGACCGAGGCCGTGATACCTAACATTTCATAAGCTTCTTTAAGTAACTCTGCTGGACTTTTATGGGCTTCATTATGGCCATATTGATAGCGATTACCAGCCAAACCAAGATTAGAACTTACCAGAGCAATTAATTGTTCAATATGTTGTTTACTAAAGCCCGACTGATAGGCAATTTTATTAATAATAATCTGTTCAGAAGCATCAATTTTACCATCCGCAAGTGCGGCATGAAGTTGTATTTCCAGAAACATCTGCAATAAGGTCGTTCGACGATGAGCTACACTTTTAAATTGAGCCAGAACTCCATCCAGATCAAAATTTTCCTGCTTGCCCTGATTAAATAAATCGATAGCCGCACGTTTTTGCTCAGTATCCAGTTTCATATGGTCCATAATCTGCCGGGCCATAGCAATTTCATCTTTACTCACATGACCATCGGCTTTAGAAATATGCCCCATAATAGAAAATGTAGCGGAGAAAAAAGCAGCTTGAGTAAGCTCGTTATCATTTCTCTGTAAGGGTTTATCAACTAATTTGTGACCAATAACACCACCAATTAATAAACCCAGTGGTCCACCCATAGTAAGACCTACGGCACCCCCTAAAAATTTACCCCACCAACTCATTTAATAGTCCTCATCCGCCGAATCAACTTTTTCTGCTTCCTTTAATTAATGCAATAATAGCAAAAACAGACACGATTATATAATCCTTTTTGTTTTGCTATTGAATAACATTAAGCCTGGCTTATATGAATAATGATAGTACGCTGCCCTGTTTGCTTGCGGTGTTCCCATAAATAAAGCCCCTGCCAGGTTCCCAGAGCCAAATGCTGATTGAGGACGGGAATAGCAATAGAACTTGCAGTAATCGCTGATTTTATATGCGCCGGCATATCATCAGCACCTTCCAGGGTATGCGTATAGAGCGGGTCATTTTCAGGCACTAAACGATTTAGCCAATGTTCTAAATCACGCTTTGCAGACGGGTCAGCATTTTCCTGAATGATCAAGCTTGCCGAAGTGTGCTGCACAAAAACAGTACATAGGCCTTCATGCACATTTGCCTGGTAGACAAGCTGATTAATACGCTTAGTAATGTCATGCAAGCCTTGTGCAGACACTTCAACTATAATTGATTTAATCACTTTTGCATCCTTTTTTATTCGATTTGCAAATATATACTCATCTATTGTGATATTCTGCCTCTTTTCCTTAAAAAACACTATACATATTTAGCCTCAATGATTATGCTTAGAGTATAGATATCTCGTTGATATCTATTGACAAACATATCCCGTCAAACAGGATGAGTCTATAGTATAAGCATTTATCGTAATTCACTTTATTTCGTAATTACCGGAGTCCTTACCTCATGGCCATAAAAAAGAAAGCTGCAAGCAAGAAAAAAGCTGTTAGTAAAAAAAGAGTCATTACCAAGAAGGCTGCATCCAGAAAAACAAGCATACAAAAAAATAGCCCCAGGAAAAAAATAGTTAAAAAGGCGGTCGCTAAAAAGAAATTGGCTATGAAAAAAGCTCCAGTCAAAAAAACTGTCTCCAGGAAAAAAGGCAAAACGACTGCAATTCAAAATAAAATGACCAAGTCTCAGATATTAACTGCAATTTCTGAAAATACTGACATCAGTAAAAAGGATGTTAGCAATGTATTAGCAGAATTAGACTTATTGATCGAACGTCACATAAAAAAACGTGCTTGTGGTGAATTTTTGTTGCCCGGTCTATTAAAAATTGTAACGGTCAAAAAACCTGCGGTTAAATCCAGAAAAGGCATTAATCCCTTCACCGGTGAAGAAATGATCTTTAAAGCAAAAAAAGCAACAACTGTCGTTAAAGTCAGAGCTCTGAAAAAGTTAAAGGAAATGGCACTTTAATTAATACTAAATTCCGGGACTGCCATAGACAGTGCCGGAGTTTTTCTCTACTCACTTCCGTTTGCCGTTATTTAAGTCTTACTTATCTGTACACATAGATTTTCCTGCTTTTATTGTATTTCCTATTTTCTTAGTCTACATTTAACGGTAATAATTTATTGCATCAAGCAAGTTTACCTCATGCATAGAAGCATCCTAAGGAGATTAATAATGCCTTGTAATTACCAGGAACTCGAAATAAAAACACTTCAAGTGGCAGCCACTTTATGTACTCCGGATTATTATGTACAGGAACAAGTCAAGCTGGAAGATCCTGCGATTAAAATTATGACTGATCTAAGCCAGATAGCAGCAGTGACCATTTCCCCCTCCTGTACCATTAATGAAGCAACTGATCGCATGCTTAAAATGAAGGTTAAATTATTATTTGTTACCGACACCAAAGACCGAATTATTGGCCTGATCACCTATAGTGATATACAGGGGGAACGTCCTATACAATTCCAGCAATCCAATGGAGTGTCTCGTTCTGAGGTTTGTGTACTGGATATTATGACGAGCATTGAAAGCATTGAAGCGCTGGATTGGAGCATTGTTGAAAAAGCACGTGTAGGGGATATTGCCAAAACCATGAGGAAACTCAATCGACAGCACGCACTGGTACTGGAGCACCCCGATGAAAACACCTATCAAATTCGCGGTATCTTTTCTATCAGTTTACTCAGTAAATTACTAGGACTGCAGATTGATACGACCGAGGTAGCCAAAACATTTGCCGAATTCGAGCGGGTTTTAGGCTGCTAGGTATAGCCAGAAGCGACAGTTTAGAGAAGTCCTTTTTTTAAGCTGTCAATAATAGCCAGATACTGTTTTTCTTTCTTGTTCCAGGCAGTCATCATAAAGGACATCATGATCACCAGCACAAACACAGCTGAAACAGCGCTAGCCCCAGTGACGGCTAAAACTGAAATATCAGTTAACTGCGTTAAATCCAGACCCTTGTCACTTTTATCTTTCAATATGGCCAATACTGCCTGAGAGCTAACCATTTCAGGCTTGAGCCAATATATCAAAGCCCATGCCAGCGCAGTAGAAAAACCAACACTCCAGGCAATATAAGTCGATATTTTTTGATACATCGAACGTTTAAAGATAAATTGTTTTTGCTTCTCAGTAAGCATAAGATACCCGCATCAATATAAATAAACAAAACACTTCTTTTTTGAAGTTCAAGCCCCATATTATAGCCTAAGAAAATTTAAAAATAGCATTTATATCATTATGGCAGAAAAAGATTATTATAAAACATTAGGTGTTAAACGCAGTGCCTCAGATGCTGAGATAAAAAAACAGTATCGTAGACTCGCGCGCAAATACCACCCGGATGTGAGTAAAGTTAAGAATTCAGAAGCTCAGTTTAAAGAAGTTAACGAAGCTTATGATGTCTTAAAAGATAAAGAAAAGCGCAGCAACTATGACCGTTTTGGCTCTGCAAACGGCAATCCATTCTCCTCTGGTGGTTTTACTCCCCCGCCGGGAGGTGCACACAATAGTAATTTTGGCGGTTTTGGCCAGGGTAGTTTTAACGACATTTTTGATAGTATGTTCAGCCGATCCCGCGAAGGTCAGTTTAATGGTCAGGATGATATTTTCACTCAAAGTGGACGTAGCCAAGCACAAAAAGGTCAGGATCAGACAGTAAGCATCAGCGTCGACTTAGAAGATTCCTATGCAGGTGCTGAACGTTCCCTGCATGTTCATATTCCTGGCAGTAAAGGCACTAAAAAGCTTAAAGTAAAAATACCCAAAGGAATTAAAGAAGGACAAAAAATTCGTTTAAGTGGTCAGGGCGGCCATGGCTCAACCAATGGTGATTTGTTTTTACAAGTCAAATTTAATCGTCATAAACGTTTTACCATTGAAGGTAAAGATATTAATCTGGTCTTACCCATTACGCCCTGGGAAGCCGCTTTGGGGACAAAATTATCCATCCCGACTCTGGGTGGTATAGTCGAAATGAAACTGGCAGAAAATACCAGAGGAGGCAAGAAGCTTCGCCTGAAAGGACGTGGCCTTCCGGGCAAAGAAAAAGGTGATCAATATGTTATTTTACAAATCGTGACGCCTGAAGCAAATACCGATGAGTTAAAAGCCTTATATAAAGAAATGGCCGAACTTAGTCAGTTTAATCCACGGGACAACTTTTAAAGCTGATTTTTATCAATAGGCAGCACTTAATTAATCATACTTTAAAAATCAGGTGAACTAATTTATTTTGCTATAGTCACAACAATTACAGCACATAATAGACCAATAACCATTGATAAAAACTATGACTATAATTAAAAAACAATCAGCTTATCTGCTTTTTTCCGCCCTTTTAATTGCCCTTATCAGTCTCAGCAGTTTATATGCCTTACCGGCTTTTGACAGTCAGGATAAACCTTTACCCAGCCTGGCCCCCATGCTGGAAAAAGTCACCCCGGCCGTGGTGAATATATCCACAAAGGGGCATTATCAGGGCAGTGGCCAACTGCCTGAGTTTCTTAATGATCCATTATTCCGGCGTTTTTTTAAATTTGATGCCCCTGAGCATAATCAGCAAACAACCCATGCGCTTGGCTCGGGTGTTATAGTCGATGCAGAAAAAGGCTATATTCTGACTAATAACCATGTTATTGCCAACGCCAGTGAAATTTTAGTCACTCTTAAAGATGGACGTGCGCTCATTGCCGAACTTGTTGGCACCGATCCGCAAATTGACATCGCCCTGCTCAAAGTCAGTGATAATAATCTATCAGCATTAACTCTGGCTGACTCAGACAAACTGCGGGTAGGTGATTTTGCCCTGGCCATTGGTCACCCGTTCGGTCTGGGACAAACAGTCACATCAGGTATTGTCAGTGGTTTAGGACGCAGCGGTTTAGGTATTGAAGGTTATGAGGATTTTATTCAGACTGATGCATCAATAAACCCGGGCAATTCCGGAGGTGCTCTGGTTAACTTGCATGGAGAACTGGTCGGTATTAATACCGCTATTTTTTCTAAAAGCGGCGGCAATATAGGAATCGGTTTTGCCATCCCTGTAAATATGGCAAAATCAGTAATGGAACAACTGATTAAGCATGGTTCAGTACAACGGGGCCTGCTTGGTGTGCAGGTACAGGATTTAACACCGGAACTGGCTGCTGCTTTTGCTGTAGATGTTACCCAGGGTGCTATTGTGGCCCAGGTCATAGACAACTCAGGTGCCAGTCAGGCAGGAATAAAAGCCGGCGATATTATCACCTCCATGAATAACCGCACCATTAATAACTCCTCTGATTTACGTAACTTTATTGGCTTAAAGCGCCCGGGTGAAAGTGCCGAATTGGAAATCCTCAGAGGTCATAAACAGTTAATCATTAAAGCAGTTATTGGTGGTGAAAATGTCTTATCCAATGCATCACTTCTACCGGGAACGCGCTCAGGCTTTGATGGCCAGCAGCTGCATGCGGCACTGGCGGGAGCCTACTTCGTGCAGAAAAATCGCGGCGTCCTGCTGGCAAATGTGCAAAAAAATTCACCTGCCTGGCAATCCGGGCTACGCCAGGGTGATCGAATTATTGCCATTAACCGGCATATCATTCATTCTCTTAAAGATATGCGGAAATTATCCACCCGTAAGCTGCAGCAGGCTATTGCCGTTAATATCCACCGTGGTGATTCCGCTTTATTTCTGGTACTACGCTAATAATGGCCGGACCAGTTTATTTTAATATTATCCAGAATGTACTGCCTTTACCTGGGGTACTGTTCACCCCGATAGTGCCGCCCATCAACGCTATTAAATTTTTACTCAGCACCAGACCAATCCCTGTACCATCAACATGATTGAAATTTTTTAAACGTTCAAACGATACAAATAACTTTTTTATATCCTCTTCACTAAGCCCGTTACCCGTGTCGGTAACCAGAACCTGTAAGCCATTACCATCAACAGCTTCTGCATCCAGTATAATACTGCCCTGCTCACGGTTATACTTGACGGCATTTGAAAGGAGGTTAATCAGGATTTGCTTAAAACGATGCGGATCAGTAAACACACTTAACTCCTGGTGACTGATATTATCTGTTAATGTTATTTTCCTTTCATTCATTTGCGGCGCAATTAATTGTATGCATGATTGTAAAATATCATTGACATAAACCTTTTCCTTAAAGATTTCCAGCTTCCCTGCTTCTATTTTAGACAGATCCAGTATTTCATTAATCAGCTGTAGTAAATGTCGGCTGGCATTGAGGATTTCCTGAACATTGTCCTGTTGAGTCGTACTTAACTCTTCTTTATCCAGCTCAAGCAGCTGGGAAAACCCCAGGATGGCATTCAGCGGAGTGCGCAATTCATGACTCATGTGTGACAGGAAATGTGATTTTGCCTGATTGGCATATTCAGCTTTTTTTCTGGTTTGCTCCAGAATAAGTGACTGTTCTTTGATTGCCTTATTCTGCTGCTCAAGTGTGGCTTTATGCTGCTGCTCAATTTTTAGCGATTGCTTTAAATGAGCCGCAAGGTTTAAGGTACTCAGAATATATGAGTTATAGGTCATGGCGGAACGTAAAAATAAAGGAATGGCAATAAATACCAATGCAATGGCAATATATTGTCCGATACTATCCCCCTGATAATAATAAGTATAAGCCAGTGTACCTAGGGGCGGTAAAATATAGCTGGGAGTGATGATCAGTACTGAGGATAAAATAATGATCCCTGAGGTGGCAATCATAAAAATAACAACAATTAATGCTGCTATAGAAATGCCATTATGAACAAATAAAAAAGGCAATAGCGACCACAAACAGCCTATTAAGAAGGTGAATAATAAGTACCATCTAACCCGATGTTCAGAACTTATCCATTCAGACAAATAATGCTTTTTCTTTGCCAGAATAATTCTAAATACAGCAAGCACGCAGATAGCTACACACCAGGCAAGTAAAAATATATAATCTGGAGTATTGCTTAGAGCATAGAGAATAAACAGCGCACCGATAATAACCGTATAATTAGCATTGGATGCATGTTTAAAGAGTAAATTTACCTGCTCTTGAGCAATACCATGATCAGCTGACAACCACCAGAGATGTTGTTTGTTTTCTATTTTCATTGTCTGTTTCAATGCATATAATTTATAAACAGCTTGTTTTGTATCGCTGACATAAACCGTCAACTTTAATATTAACAGGTTCCGTTAAGGCAGATAATCAATAAAAATACCGATGAAAATAACCATGCCAAGCCAGTGATTATTTAAAAATGCCTGGAAGCATTTTTTTTCCTGACGATGACGAATCAGATACTGCTGGTAGACAGAAAAGATGACAGACGCAGCAATACCCAGATAAAAAAACATGCCCGCCGGTACTAACCAGGCAATAACAAACATCCCCAGGGTAAATAAAATCTGTAATAGCGCAATAATCAGACGATCATACTCAGCAAAAATAATAGCGGTTGATTTTACACCTATTTTCAGATCCTCCTGCCGATCGGCCATGGCATACATAGTATCATAACTGACTATCCATAATATTGTCACTGCATACAGCAGCCAGGCAACCGGAGGGATGGTATTTAATTGCGCCGCAAAAGCCATGGGTATTGCCCAGCTAAACGCCATACCCAGAATAATTTGCGGATAATAAGTATAGCGTTTCATAAACGGATAAACAGCAGCCAGCACAAGAGCGACAACACTCAATAAAATAGTATAGTAATTTAAAAACAATACCAGTATAAAGGCCAGGACAATACAGACAGCAAATAAAATAAGTGCCTCACGTGATGACACTTTACCTGCAGTTATAGGGCGGTTTCTGGTACGTTCTATATGCTTGTCAATATGCCGATCAGCATAGTCATTAATAACACAGCCTGCAGAGCGCATAATAAACACCCCGAGAGCAAAAATAACAATCAGGGAAACAGGCGGCATGGTTCCTGCAGCAATCCATAGTGCCCAGAAGGTAGGCCATAATAACAGCCAGGTACCAATGGGGCGATCCATTCTCATCAGGAGATAATATTGATATAAGCGTGCTTGAGTAAAAAACATAAAATTAATAGTCAACAAGAGCAGGCAAAAAAACTTCTGCTACCAGCAAAGGTTTATGGTGAAGACGAAAGACTGAGCGTCTGGCCCAGACTTGATTAAGCTCCTGTTGCAGACTATAACAGGCGATATCATGCAATTGATGGCCTTTACCCAGATGAGCAACTTCCATAGCATCACGCTGTAAGGCAGGTTGAGCAAAAAGAAACTCACCCAGTGGGCGTCCACCCAAATGAGCCAGCTGACGCTCTTTTCCAGTCAGTGTTTTCAATGGTATAACAGTCCGAGCAAATATAACCGGCATCTTGCCACAATAAAGTAATACTTCACGAATAAAAGCATATCGCCGACGGCCTAATTGTAAACGCCTGACTTCATCATTTGAAGGGATAGCCATACCCTGGCGTAACACTCTGACCGAAAATAGCCCCATTTGTTTATGTTGGCAATGGTTTTTTATTCTTAAAGTCAGAGATGCACTGTCCAGCAACCATTCACGGGTGTGTTCCGAGAGATTTAATATTGAAGCATAATCAAGCGTAACCCAATGTGGAATTCGCTTAAACTGTCGCATAGAGACCGGCATATATTCAACAAAAAGATTCGGTTAGAAAAGAAGCTGCGATAGTAACATAAAGCGCTATTTGTGGAAACTAATCGACTTGAGCTCAAGCAATGAATGATTAAACTTTCCTGTCATACTTTGACCGAGAATCCGCGTAAAAGGGGGAAGCATTACCTCCATTTTAATTTCTTTTGTTGTTAATTCAATGGCGACAAGTAAGCTGAGATTATTTGCCGTCGGGCGTATTTTAATACGCTTAATAGCAGCAAATGCTATTTGCTTATTATCATTAAGAATTAACTTTGCCCCCTGACTTTTGCTATGCCCCTTAGTCGTGGACAGCCCGTTATGATGCAGCTGCATTTTTTTATCATTAACAAATAGTACCTGTATGACAGAAGTTTCATTCCCGGACTTTGTTGCTGTTCTATGTTTTAACTGCCCAACCTGCAAAGCTGTTTTATGTTCCAAAGGCACTATTTTAATTTTTGCCGATGCATCATCCTGCTTTTGTTCATCAGCTACTTGCTGGGATAAATCCAGTTCAATCACCGGTACATCTTCTTTTGATAGTTTTTGCTTTGACTTTTCAAGGGACTGCTTTTCATTGATAGAAGATGCTTCGCCTTGCAGTTGAGACTTCCTTGTCACCGATGATTTTTTAACCTGCTGTATTTTTTTTTGTGCCTGTCGGGCACGAACCTTAAGTAATTTTTTGGAGTTAAAAAATTCAATACGTCTGATATCACCCAGCGATTTACTAAAACGACCAATTTTTGCTGCACCATGCAGTACCGGATAAGGCTTTTGTAAATTAACCGTTTGTTCATAACCATTGGCCATAATAAAATGAACTTTAATCGCATTTTTTCCGTATTGAGAACTAATAATGATCTTATCCACTTTTAGTAAGTCAACAATCAGGCCATCCGGCAAGATCAGCTCTGGCAGTTTTGTTTTTTCTTGCTGATAAGAGCTGTATAGTGAAACGGTTTCTAATTCTAACTGAGTCGTTGTCAACAAGGATAATAAAGTATATGCCTGATTATTCTTACGTGCTTTGGCCGCCGTCTTTTTTGCCTGAATTTGCTGTGAATTAATTTTTTTTAGCTTTTTTTTCTTTGTTGATGTCGTACCATCAAGCCAGTTAAGACGATGTCCAGTTTCACCTTTACTGCAAGATTCATCAGAAAAATTGATCTGCCCGGAAGGGCTTTCACATTTATAGACTTGCGCCGTCACCGGCTGAATAATAAACAATAATAAAAAAGTAATAAAAAGATTATGATTAAACATGTTGATAGTCCATTTTATCTCCTATCCAACGCTTGATAATAGGGTCAACCATTGCCGGATATTCATCCAGCAGACATTGAGTAACATTATTCACTTGCACTAATAAATGTTGATCTCTGACAATGTCAGCAATTTTCATTTCTGCCAGGCCTGTCTGTCGGGTACCTAAAACCTCACCAGGCCCCCTAAGTGCCAGATCTTTTCGTGCCACTTCAAAACCATCATTGGTGCTGCGCAAGGTCATTAGTCTGGCTTTACCATTAGCGGATAAAGGACTACCATAGAGCAGCACACAGGTACTTGACTGGCTACCACGCCCCACTCTGCCTCTGAGCTGATGCAGTTGAGACAAGCCCAGGCGTTCAGCATTTTCAATAATCATCAAACTGGCATTGGCTACGTCAACCCCCACTTCAATCACCGTTGTCGCAATAAGCAACTTAATAACACCCTGTTTAAATGCAGACATCACTTCCTGTTTTTCCTCTGCTTTCATACGGCCATGTACCAGCGCAATGGACAGCTCCGGAAATTGCAGCTGCAGCAATTCATAAGTTTTTTCTGCTGCCTGACATTGCAGAACTTCCGATTCCTCAATCAAAGTACAGACCCAATAAGCCTGCCGACCCTGTAAACAGGCCTTATACACCCGCTGTAAAACAGCATCCCGGCGTGATTCACTCAGCACCACAGTTTCTACCGGTATTCTGCCCGGCGGCAGCTCATCAATGACCGAACAGTCCAAATCAGCATAAGCAGTCATTGCCAGAGTACGGGGAATCGGTGTTGCCGTCATGATTAGCTGGTGCGGATAAGAGTCCTGTTTATCATTCATATTTGACTGACCTTTTTGCCATAAAGCCATACGCTGATGCACCCCAAAACGGTGTTGTTCATCAATAATCACCAGCCCCAGTTGCTGAAACTGTACACTCGCCTGAAACAGCGCATGAGTACCCACCACCATATGCGCCGAACCATCCGCTATCGCTTGCAGAGCCTCTCGCCGTTGTTGAACTTTGCTCTTGCCACTCAGCCAGGCAACATTTAAAGCCAGAGGCCCAAACCATTGCTGAAAATTATTAAATAATTGCCCTGCCAGTAACTCTGTGGGTGCCATTAGTGCAACCTGATAGCCATTTTCTATCGCGTATAAGGCCGACATAGCCGCCACCATTGTTTTACCCGAGCCAACATCGCCCTGAACCAGACGCTGCATAGGATGTGACTGACCCACATCATCAGCAATTTCAGCAATAACACGACTTTGTGCTGCTGTAAGTGTAAAGGGAAGCCGCTGCAGAAACTGTGCACTATACTGCACTTTACCTGCTTGCTCGGTGATAGTGAAAGATGGCGCAAACAGCTGAGCTTTTTGCTGATAAGCACGTTTCATAGTCAATTGATGGGCTAGAAGCTCCTCAAAAACCAGGCTTTGGCGATAGGGATCGTGGCCTTCATGTAATTCAAAAACAGCACAATCTGGTGGTGGAGCATGCAGATAAAATAAAGCATCCAATAAGGCTGGTAACTTTAATTGCTGGCGTATAGCCACAGGCAATAAGTCTTTAACCAACGGCGGTTCTGCTGATTGCTGTTTGGCACGCAAATAATCCAGTACCTGTGCAATAGCATGACGCAAAGCTGTTTGTGACAGACCTTCTGTACTCGGGTAAACTGGTGTTAAACAGCTATCCAGTTGAATAATTTGTTGCGGCTCAATAATACGATATTCAGGATGGCTTATTTCCATACCCTGTCGACTGCTTTTTATTTCACCAAAACAACTCAGCCACTTCCCCTGTTGCACAGCATTGTTTAAGGTCGTCACCTGTTGTTTATGAAAATGAAAAAAACGCAGGCTAATGCATCCGCTGGCATCTCTTATTTCACAATGCAAGACAGCGCGTCTGCCGGGACGAACATGACAGGCAAGTAATTCACCTGACACCAGGGCACTTTCACCGGCACGCAAAGTAGCTATGGGGACCACCCGGGTTTTATCCAGATATTTTACCGGTAGATGAAATAATAAATCGTTTAAAGTGAAGAGGGAGCGTTTGCCAAAGCGAGCAAGCATTTTTTCGCCCACACCTTTAAGCACAATAATTGATTGTTCAAGCCAGCAGGTATCGCTATCACTATCCTGATTATAAAGAATCATTCTTTATTTTTGAGCGGTAACAAATTTAATAATGATAAACATTTCCAGGGGAAAAATTCCGGTAAATTACCAGTACATTTTTATTGCCCTGTGCATCAATTTTATATTTTTTATATTGTCCATCTTCATGCATAATAAAGCGACAATTATTTTTATCACGGTAACTCACACAAATTTCTCCCTGCTCATTAACCAGCCAGTTAGATGTAAATTTATGTCCGGCCTGCATACCTCTCATCGTACCATCCGGATCAACATAGACGGTCATGGTAATTTTTCTGGAAGGGATATGTGCTTCATAGCTATGATCCGAGAAAAGCTGCCGTACTTCATTGGCCGAGAGAGTATATGCCGGACAAGCCCCCAGACTATAAGAGACCACCTGCTGTTCAGCGCAGGCATTACAGCCATTAGCATACGTTTTGCTAGTCTTATCCTGTGTCTGCGCACAAACAGGTTGATAATCCATAGTACATAGCTGTGGACGCTGCTGCGGACAGATATTATGTTCAACAGCAGTTGTTTGCACACCATCAGCCCAACATATAGTCAGCATAAAAAGACCAAAAAAAATGCCACTTATCCATTTCATCATAGATGACTCTTCCATTTTAATGTTGTCAATAAAGGTCATTAGCCCATTTATAATCGCGCCAGCGTTGCCACAAGTTCCAGAGCGCGCAAATTTCTCATAATGTCAGCCAGATGTCGGCGATTACGCACAGCCAGAATAAAATCCAGCGCAGACAATTGATCTTCACGTTCAGAAGTGACGACATGTTCAATATTCGCTTCACTATCTGAAATAGCAGAAGCAATGGTTGCTAAAACACCCTTTCGATGCATCACCACAACACGTAAGGAAACACTAAACTCAGCCTCAATATCATCACTCCATTCAACATCAATCCATTTTTGTATCTGTTTGCGTGCATCCTTGGCGTTTTTACAGGATTTAGTGTGGATAACAATACCCCGACCAGAGCTAATAAAACCAACGATTTCATCACCCGGAATCGGATGGCAGCAACGTCCGTAGTGAACCACCATTCCCTCTGTACCTCTGATATCAAGAGAATGCCCCGTTTCCAGACTGGACTTATCCAGAGCTTCACTTTGATCCGGCAATAAATGACGTACGACTAATTGTGGTATGCGATTACCCAGACCAATCTGGTTCAATAATTCATCAAAAGATTTTAAATCATAATCATCAATGACCCGTTGAATACGACTTTGCGACAGATCCTGAACCGACATATCAATATTAGATAAACATTTATTTATTAAGCGAGTGCCTAGAGCAATTGACTCATCTTGCTGCAGGTTTTTCAGGATATTACGGATATTACTGCGTGCCTTGGCAGTAAAAACAAAATTCAGCCAGGATGGATTGGGGGTTGCTCCCGGTGCAGTAATAATCTCCACAGTCTGGCCATTTTTTAAACGCGTACTCAACGGTGTATGCCGTTGATTGACCTTGGCGGCAATACAGGAATTACCAATATCGGTGTGTACCGCATAAGCAAAATCGACAATGGTGGCGCCTCTGGGCAATTCCATTATTTGTCCTTTGGGAGAAAACACATAGACTTCATCGGGAAACAAATCCACTTTGACGTTTTCCAGAAATTCAATAGAGTCACCGGCATTTTGCTGTAAATCAAGCAGTCCCTTAAGCCATTCTCTGGCCTTAGCCTGGGCAATAACACCGCCCTTGTTTTCACCCTCTTTATATCCCCAGTGAGCAGCAATACCATTTTCAGCAACACGATGCATGTCATTGCTACGCAATTGCACTTCAATAGGCACACCAAAGGGACTAAATAAAATAGTATGTAGTGACTGATAGCCATTCACTTTGGGAATAGCAATATAATCTTTAAATTTTCCAGGTATAGGTTTATACAGTGCATGAACTGCCCCTAATGCCCGATAGCAGCTATCAACACTATCAACCACTAGTCGAAAAGCATAAACATCATAGACCTCAGAAAAGGGCAGATGCTTACTGTGCATTTTTCGATAAATACTGTATAGGTGTTTTTCCCTGCCTAACACCCGGCAATGAATGCCTTCCTGCTGCAGACATTTTTCCAGTGCATCGCGAATTTTTTCTACTATTGCTTTGCGATTGCCCCGTGTTTTTAAAATTGATTCTTTTAACACCCGGTAACGCATCGGATAATAGGCCTGAAAACCCAGGTCTTCCAGCTCATGGCGTAATACATTCATACCCAGACGATTGGCAATAGGGGCATAAACTTCCAGTGTTTCTGAGGCGATACGACGCGCTTTATCCGGACGCATAATCGCCAGAGTACGCATATTATGCAGTCGATCAGCCAATTTTATCAGGATCACCCTGATATCTTTGACCATGGCCAGTATCATTTTACGAAAGCTTTCGGCCTTAGCCTCCTGCTTATTATCAAATTCCAGATGATCCAGCTTAGTGACACCATCAACAATTTCAGCCACTTCCTGACCAAACAAAGTGGCAATTTGTTCTTTATGGGTTTGCGTATCCTCAATAACATCATGCAGAATAGCGGCGATAAGCGTGTTCTCGTCCATACGCATTTCAGCCAGTATACGAGCAACCGCTATCGGATGGTAGATATAAGGTTCACCCGTCATCCGTGTCTGCCCTTCATGGGCTTCAGCACCAAACAGATAAGCATGGTAAACTGCACTGACTTTATCTTCTTCAAGATAAGTCGCCAGCATGGAACACAGATCACTGATTAAAAACAATTGGCAGGCCCCTGTCAGACGTTAACAGAATGGGGGAAAGCCCAGCTTAAAATAACACCGGGGATGTATAAAATTATTCTTCGCTGATCATTTCCTGGCCGACTTCTTCAACAGAAGTCAATGAAGCACCAATATGAGCAATGGCAGACACTTCATCCAGAATTTCAGGTCCTACATGACCTTCTGCAATTTCACGCAAAGCAATAACAGTCGGTTTATCATTTTCAGCTTCGACTAAAGGCTCCTGACCATTAGCAATTTGCCGTGCACGCTTAGTTGCAACCATTACTAATTCAAAACGATTTTGTACATTATCAAGACAATCTTCAACTGTCACTCGTGCCATTGGTGCTCTACCCCTGAATCTTTACCACATTATGTCGTGGATGTTGTTTATGCAATAAGACCGGGTATTGTACTAAACGCTCAGCAGCGATACAAGTTAAGCCGGATATTTTTACTTTCAGCAAAACTGAGCCGATTTTAAAGCTTATACCAGCAATTCATTAATCAGCTGCTGATGGCGGCGGCACTGGCGGGTCTGACGCAGCCGGAAGGCATAAACAAGTGCTTTTAATTCTCCCAGTGCATGGGAAAACTGATCATTAACAAGTAAAAACTCAAATTCATCATAGTGAGACATTTGCTCAATGGCTTCATCCATCCGGACATTGATTACCGCCTCACTATCCTGACCTCGTTCAGTAAGACGTGCTTTTAATTCTGCGCGTGAGGGCGGCAGAATAAACACCAGAGTGCACTGTTCAAATTGCTTTTTAACCTGCTGCGCGCCCTGCCAGTCAATTTCCAGAATAACATCAATACCAGCTTTAAGTTTCTCTTTTATTTGCTCTTTCGATGTCCCGTAAAAATTACCGAACACTTCAGCATGCTCAATAAACTGTGCATCTGCAATCATCTGTTTAAACATCTGCTGATCGACATAGTGATAGTCAATGCCTTCACGCTCACCCGGGCGCTGAGCGCGTGTAGTATATGACACTGAGACCTCAATCAGATCAGTTTCTTCCAGCAGAGCTTTCACCAGACTGGTTTTTCCTGCTCCGGAAGGGGCACTGATTATATATAGCATACCGCAGTTTGTTTCCGGGCTATGGTTAAACATATTCATCTCTCATTATTCATTGGTGATAATTATCCTTATATGCCGACACAAAGGACTATTCAATATTCTGTATCTGCTCACGCATTTGTTCAATCAGTACTTTCATTTCGACTGATGCTCGGGTCATATCTGCAGCAATAGATTTTGAGCCCAGGGTATTTGCCTCACGATTGAGTTCCTGCATCAGAAAATCCAGGCGACGGCCAATAGCGTCTTCACTGCTTAAACTACGCTCAATCTCATCCAGGTGGGTATCAAGTCGGTCTAATTCTTCTGCAACATCTGCCTTCTGAGCAATATAGACCATTTCCTGTTCTAGTCGCTCACTATCAAGTTCAATGCTTATTTGTTGTAATTTCTGTTCCAGCCGCTCTTTTTGCAGCTCAATGAACTTCGGCATCTGAGTACGCAACTGAACAAGTATAGCGCGCATTTGTGTTACTCTCTGGCTAATCATCTGCTGTAGCGCCTGACCTTCCCTGTGCTTATCTGCCAATAAACTATCCATAGTCCTGTCCAACAGGGAATGCAGAGCCTCTTTGATTAATTTTGGGTCAATTATTGTGCTATCCATCACCCCCGGCCAGTTTAGGATATCCACAGCATTAACCGGTGCTGCATTATAAATCAGTTTATCAATATCATGCAGTGTTTTGGCCAGTTGTTCTGCCAGTTCACGGTTAAAGTGTAAGGCTTCATGCTCCCCGGGGTGTAACTGTAAACGCAGTGAAATATCCAACTTACCACGCTTAATAGCGGCTTTAATGCGTTCACGTAAAGTCATTTCCAGAGCTCTAAGTTCATCAGGCATTTTAATGTTCATCTCTAAAAAGCGATGATTAACACTACGCATCTCCATTGATATGGAACCCGACAGAATTTTTTCTTCCTGACGGGCATAAGCAGTCATACTTTTTACCATTTAAGGCTCCGTAATTGTTCTCTTTGAAAATGATTGTAGCATAGTCGATAGTAATTTTACCTTGAACTTACTATAATCAGAGTTAAGGTAGAAAGCGTTCACAGGAAAAGCAAACACTCATGGAGCACAATGTAGCACCACTGGCCAAGGGCACGCAGGTTGATGATTATATTATTGATAGTGTGCTCGGCGGCGGCGGCTTTAGTATCGTTTACAATGCGCATTTAATTTCAGATAAAAGCCAGACGGTTATTATTAAAGAATTTATGCCTAAAAAACTGGCTGTGCGTATTAATAAAACCGAAGTAACCAGCCTTGACCCGTCTGCTCCAGAGTCGTATAACAAAGGGCGTAAATTATTCTTTCAGGAGGCCAGTACACTGGCCACGCTTAAACATCCCAATATCGTTGATGTCACCAATTTTTTTCAAACCAATGGCACGGCCTACATGGTCATGAAGAATGAGAAGGGAGTTAATCTGCAGGATTATATCCGCAAATACCAGGGTAAGCTCAGTGAACGACTATTACGTATTGTTTTCCCGCAATTATTATCCGGAGTGAAAGCATTACATGATCAGGATTTACTGCATCTTGACATCAAACCCAGTAATATTCATCTGCGTCAGGGTGGCAGACCTCTGCTATTGGATTTCGGCGCAGTCAGAGAACAAATGAAAACCCGTTTATATGATGCCCGTGTAGTGGCCACCTCCGGTTTTGCCCCTATAGAACAGGTCACTGAACGTGGTTATATGGGCCCCTGGACAGATATCTATGCCATTGGAGCAACCATGCGCAGCTGTATTGAAGGCTGTCCACCACCCCCGGCCAATAAACGTAAAGATAATGATCCTATGAAACCGGCAGTAACTGCTTTTAAACGAAAATACAGTAAACTGATACTGGAAGCCATTGACTGGTCAATGGAACCGGATCAACGGCTGCGGCCGCAAAGTTGTGATGAATTATTAGCTATGCTGAAAAAGATCCCTGAAGAAATTGAACCCCAATCGTTATTCGATAAGTTAACCTTTAGCGGTATTAGCAATGTTCTGCCGTGGAAAAAATCCAGGTAATTCGCGACTTAATAACAATAGATGATTCAGCTAACTCCCTTACCAAGAAAAAATTGTGCATAAGCCTTATCGGTCTGCAAAATATGGTGCAGCAGCCACTCTTTGAAAAAAACCATCAGCTCGACACTGACCATAAAATCACCATTTTGCATTTTTTTCTGCAGTTCTTTTACCTGCTGCACCAATACTCGATGCTCATTTTGGTGCTCCTGAGTTTGCGGGTAATCATATTGAGCAAACAGAGTCTCTTCATAAGCAAAATGTTTTATTGTATAATCACTCAACTGTTCAAATATCCCCCCCAGAACCTGATCGGTTTGCTCTGCTTCAAAAGCATCATTGAGCTTATTGATCATCGCAACTAAAGTTTTATGCTGCTGGTCAATCGAATCAATAGCAACACTTAATTCATCACTCCATTGAATTAATGGCACATTTTTCTCCTTCCTCTAAAGCATTTTTAATCGGCATACCAGTATGCTCAATAAAAAAAAGTAATTCAGCCTAAACCCACCATTTCATTGATTTTTGTCATCTATGAAAGAGTCAAAAAGAGTTCTACAGCTTATCCAGATGAACTGTTATAATGCGCGCTTTAACAAAGCATGTTTTATAAACACATTTAAGCACACTATTTACCAGTACAGGAAACCTGATTTATGAGCTCCAGCAGCACAAAACGCCCCAGTGATCGCGCCAATGATGAACAACGTATAGTCAAAATTACCCGTCATTATACTAAACATGCAGAAGGTTCTGTACTGATTGAAAGTGGTGAAACTCAGGTACTCTGTACTGCTTCTGTAGAAACCAGAGTACCCGGTTTCTTACGGGGTAAAGGACAAGGCTGGGTAACAGCCGAATACGGTATGCTGCCACGCTCTACCGGTAGTAGAATGCGTCGGGAATCATCTGCCGGTAAACAAAGTGGTCGAACTATGGAGATCCAGCGCCTTATCGGCCGCTCACTACGGGCAGTCATTGATCTGGAAGCGCTGGGCGAAAACACCATTACTCTGGATTGTGATGTACTACAGGCAGATGGAGGTACGCGTACCGCATCAATTTCCGGTGCTTATGTCGCCCTGGTGGATGCCGTGAATTATATGCTGGAGAAAAAAATTATTAGTAAAAACCCTCTGCATGGTCAGGTAGCTTCAATTTCTGTTGGCATTTATAATGGTGAAGCGGTGTTAGATTTAGATTATGCAGAGGATTCAAGTGCTGAAACTGATATGAATATTGTCATGAATGAGGCTGGCGGCTTTATTGAAATTCAGGGCACAGCTGAAGGTCATGCATTTCAACCCGATGAACTCAATACAATGCTGGCACTGGGGAAAAAAGGTATCATGCATTTAATTGAACAACAAACAAAGGCATTAAGCGAAGGTTAACTATCCATGAATCCAGATAAAAAAATCGTATTAGCCAGCGGTAACAAAGGCAAAGTCAGAGAGTTTGTTAAAATGTTTACTGACTTGGGCATCAATATTATCCCACAAACGGAATTAGGTGTGGGTGATGTCGCTGAAACCGGCACAACCTTTGTTGAAAATGCAATTATCAAGGCACGTTATGCGGCACAAATCACGGGTATGCCGGCCATTGCCGATGATTCAGGTATCGAAGTAGACTACCTCAACGGTGCTCCGGGTATTTATTCTGCCCGCTACTCAACACTTGAGGGTGATAAGGGGGAATACGGCGGCAACAACAAGGATGAAAATAACAATTTAAAGTTATTAGAGGCATTAACAGATGTCACGGATGAAAGCCTGCGTACAGCACGCTATCAGTGCATTTTAGTCTATATGCGCCATGCTGAAGATCCGACACCAATCATCTGTCAGGCTGCCTGGGAAGGCATTATTATGCGTGAGGAAGTTGGCGCCAACGGCTTTGGATACGATCCCTTATTCTGGGTTCCTGAACATAATATGTCTTCAGCGCAATTAGATCCGGAAATTAAAAATGCGATGAGTCACCGGGGCAAAGCACTGCGTCAGCTGCATGATAAGTTAACTGCTCTTTATCAATAAACACCATTGATGGCAGTCTATACCTTTCGCCCGGCCAGAGCCTCTGATCTGACAGCAATTGTCCATTTTCCTGTCAGCGAAGAGGAACTTTTTTATTTTTTTCCTTCAGCCCGTTATCCCTTAAGTCTCAGCCAGCTGGAGCAGCAGCTGAAACAGCGCTATCACTCAACAGTCATGCTGGAAAACAATCAGGTCATCGGCTTTGCCAACTTCTATAATGTAAAAAACCACCAGATTGCGTTTATCGGCAATGTGATTATCAAGCCGAAAAAACGCTCACAGGGACTGGGAAAAAAATTACTGACAACAATGATTTCTCATGCTTTCCAGCAGCTCCAGCTCAAAGAAATTCATCTTTCATGCTATAATAGCAATACCCGGGCGCTTATTTTTTATACTCAGTTAGGCTTTCAGCCCTATGCTATTGAGCAACGTATGACGAGCCACAAGCAGCCTGTTGCATTGCTTCATCTCAGGCTAAAGAATCAGCAGGGGAAAGTAAATTAAACTGACTGAAAATAATATCCGGAGTACTGTAGCACTGTTAGTTTTGCTCATTAGCCTTTAAATTTATCGGCTATCAGTTTAAAATCATCCTGCAATTGCTCAAAAGCATCGACAACAGCCGGATCAAAATGATGGCCTTTTTCCTTAAGAATGAGTTCAACCGCATGCTCATGAGAGAATGCCTCTTTATACACCCGTTTACTGATCAATGCATCATAGACATCAGCAAGGGCCATCAGTCGGCCGGAAATAGGAATATCTGCCCCTTTTAAACCATCAGGATAGCCGGAGCCATCCCATTTTTCATGATGCGTCAGCACCAGCTCTTTAGCCACCTGCAAAAAAGAGGAGCTGCCCAGTTCATTTTCTGCCCGAGACAGTGCATCATAACCAATCTGCGGGTGACATTTCATCTGCTGCCATTCTTCAGCATTCAGTTTTCCCGGCTTTTGCAATACCCGATCAGGTACCCCTACTTTACCGATATCATGAAGTGGAGCAGACTTAAATAATAGTTCAATTGTATCCCGGGTCAGATAATCACAAAAATCTTCATGACTCTGTAAATAATCGGATAGAATACGGACATAATGCTGTGTCCTGCTGATATGATAACCGGTTTCATTATCACGAGTTTCTGCCAGTGATGCCATGCAGTAAATAGCCACATCCTGGGTGCGCATAATTTCTAAGGTACGCTCTTTAACCTGCTGCTCCAGGGTGCGCGTTTGCTCTTCCAGCACTTTGCGTGAGTGAGTCAGTAATAAATGGTTTTTTACCCGGCTCATGACAATAGGCGGGCTCATAGGCTTGGTAATATAGTCCACAGCACCCGCTTCAAAACCACGAATTTCATCAACCACTTCACTTTTTACCGTAAGAAAAATTACCGGAATATTAACCGTTCTATCATCTTCTTTTAAGCGGCGACAAACTTCATAACCATCCAAATCCGGCATCATGACATCCAGCAGGATTAAATCAGGGGGTGTACTGCCAAAAGCGCGCTGAAGTGCTGATTCACCATTTTTAGCAATGCTCACTCGATAATCTTCCTGTAAAAGATTTACCAGAACATCAATATAAAATGTTTCATCATCAACGACTAATATCCTTTGCATAGGTTCACCCATTATAACTCTCTCATGGTAAATTCTGACTTAGTAGCTGCAAGGTCGCAATTGCTTCATCATATTCATAATCATTAATCTGTCGTTCTAAGCGCATAAAAGCCTGCTCATCGGTTAATTTCTCATCAGCCTGTAATAAATGTTTAATTTGCGCTGCGGTGTGAAGTGCCTGTGAATCGCCCTCAGACAAAAGCTGCTCAAGCTGCTGCCATAAATCCGGTAGCAGCTTAATATCATCAGGCACTGCAGGTGCAGACTGCTGAATTGACAGCTCAGTGCCCATTAGCTGCTGGTTTAAGTGTTGCAGACTAGTAAAAACCACTGCTGCAGACTGACAAAAATTATCCAGCAGCAATAAATAACGCTCATTATTGTTGAGTTTATCTTTAATTGATGCTTCTATTGCCTGTGCTGACTGCTGTAATTCATAAGCTCCAATGTTCCCTGAGACACCTTGAATGGTATGAACAAACCGATGCGCATCATTAAATGCATTATTTTTTATCAAATCTTTTAAATCATTACAGCAATTGACATAGTTTTTGTCAAATTCCATTAATAATTTAATAAAAAGCCGTTGGTTGCCACCAACCCGCTGTAAGCCCCAGTGTAAATCAATGCCCGGCATTTTTTCCGGCAGCAAAACATCTTCTGAAGTATTTTGCGGTTGTATTTCTACTATTTCAGCTTCACCCAGCCAGTTTATCAGTACTTTTAGTAATTTTGCCGGATCTATCGGTTTTGATAAATAATCACTCATGCCCGCATCCAGGCAAATCTGCTTATCACCGGCCATTGCATGAGCCGTCATAGCAATAATGGGCAGCTGCAGGTATTTTTTATCTGCACGAATCAGACGAGTCACTTCAAGACCATCTATTTCCGGCATTTGAATATCCATAAAGACCAGATCAAAATCAGTTTGCTGTATATGCTGCAGCGCTTCGCGACCATCATTAGCAATCACCACTAATAAGCCAAAACCTTCCAGCAGTTCCCGGGCTACCTGCTGGTTAATCAAATTATCTTCAGCAACAAGCACCGTACCTTTGAGACGATAAGAAAACAGATTGCCTGCTGCCCGGGGCAAAGCAGTGTTCTGCTGCTTAAAAACAGCCATAATCGTATCAAACAAACTTGATGGATTTACCGGTTTAATCAGTACTGCATCCAGCTGCACATCATCCATACTATCGCTAAGATCTTCCTTACCATAGGCGGTAATCAGAATGATTTTTGGTCTCTTCAGCAAGGACATCTTTGACTGAATGTGAGCAGTGGCACTAAGACCATCGATATGCGGCATTTTCCAGTCCATTAACACCAGTTCAAATGGCCTGGATTCAGTGCTTTGCACACCTGAATACTGTTCCAGTAGCTGATATGCCTGTGTCGCTGAATCAGCCAGACACACCTGAAAGGAAAAAGATTCGAGCATTTCTTTTAAAATGGTTTGCGAAGCGCTATTATCATCAACAATTAATACTCTGATATTACTTAAATCCGGTGCCGGCCGATAATATCTCAGTTGCGCATCATCCTGCTTATTAAAATCCAGAGTAAAACTAAACGTGCTGCCTTTATTGAGTTCACTGACAAGCTCCAGTTGTCCACCCATCAAACCAATAAGCTGCCGTGAAATACTCAGTCCTAAACCTGTACCACCATGTTTGCGGGTAATTGAACTGTCTGCCTGAACAAAGGGACGGAACAACAACTTTATTTGTTCGTCAGCTATACCAATACCCGAGTCACTCACAGAAAACTTAATTGTAACTGATTTATCTTGGTCATTGATCAGCTGCAGAGCAACAATCACTTCTCCATATTCAGTAAACTTTATTGCATTCTGCACCAAATTTATCAAGACCTGTCCTACCCGGAGAGGGTCTCCCACAAGTTTATCCGGGATAGAAAGATCCCGCCGAAAGAGTATTTCAAGACCTTTTTCTTCTGCCCTGAGATTAATAGTACTGGCTAAATTATCCAGTACATCATCAAGCTGAAAATCAATAGTTTCAAGATTCAACTTACCTGCTTCAATTTTAGAAAAATCAAGAATATCATTAATAATGCCCAATAAATTATGTGCTGAAATCTTAACCTTATTAATATAATCATACTGCTTATCATTTAAATCAGTTTGCAGGGCCAGATGGCTCATACCAATAATAGCATTCATCGGAGTACGGATTTCATGGCTCATGTTCGCTAGAAAATTACTTTTAAACTGATTTGCCTGTTCTGATGCTTCTTTAGCCTTTTTAAGAGCATGTTCCATTTTTATGCGCTCTGATAAATTAACAAAAAAACCAACATTAACCTGTTTATTATTTAACGAGGCCGGAATAGCAGATAACAGGCCAGTGATAATCTGACCATTTTCAGTACGAATCTTAACTTCAAAATCTTTTAGCTGTCCATCCTGATGTAACTGCCTGAGCACTTGCTCTCTTTGTTGCGGATCGGCATAAAAGCTGCCCATATTTCGACCAACGACGCTATGACTGCTTTGCAGTTCTTTGGTCACATAGGGATTGGCTCTTATAATAATACCTTCTGCGTCTGTGATAAGGATGGCCAGAGGTATAGTATTAAGGATTCGATTAAGCTGCTCCTCGCTTTTGCGTAATTGCTTATGTTTATAGCGAGTGTAAATTACCCAGAGTATAGCCAGGAGTAAAAGCATAGCGGCACTGATGACAATCTGGCGTACAATGCTGTCATCCACTCTGCGCTCATACTTCACCTGTAGCCATTTTTTACGAATTCGTGCTTTATCTTCTTCACTTAAGCTAGCAAGAAATTTATTCAGAATCACCACAAGTTCAGGCCAGTCCTTACGCACTCCCATTCTTAAATCAGAACGATAAGGTGTTGTCCCGCCTACTTTTACATTGGCAATACCGTATTTAGTCAGTAAATAACTACCGGCAGTCAGATTACCAATATAAGCATCAACTTCACCCTGTGACACTTTTTCCAGCCCCTCACGGGTATTATTAACCCTGACTATGCTGATATCCGGATAATCATGCTGCAGATAATCCTGAGTTACATAAGATTTTTCCACAGCCACTTTTTTTCCTGACAAATCAGCCAGGCTGGTGGTGCGAATACGTTGATCATTGACAAAAAGCACAATGGGAAAATCCAGATAGGGCTGAGTAAAATTAAGGAATTTATCACGCTCTGCTGAGGTGCCTATAGCAGGTAATACATCCAGTTTTTTCTCCCTGGCCCGGTTCATCACCTGCTCCCAGGTCCAGTGTTTTTCCGGTAGCATATTCAGATTTAATGCCACGGCTATAATTTTAATAAACTCTGCAGACAAACCCTGATATTGACCATTATCATCAATAAATTCTATCGGCGGCCAGGAGTTATCAATGCCCAGACGAATATCCGGGTGTTGTAACAGCCACTGGCTTTCAGCATCCGTTAAGAGCAGACGCTGGCTATACTTCTGCACTCTGTCAGACAAGCCCAGCCACTGCTGATAAATTTTATTTCTCTGTTTTATATCAATCTGAGTTAAGGCCTTATCCAGTATTCCTGGCAACAAGCGCCATTGAGGATCTTTATAGACAGCAAAACGTTGCGCTGAAGGCTTTAAATTTGCATCACCGGTAATACTCAGATTGACTATCTGGTTTTTCTGCATCAGCCATTGCACTACAGCAGCATTGCCAATATAAGCATCTGCGACTCCCCAGGAAACATCATTCAAAGCATCCAGTGTTGAATCAACTAATTTTAATTTAATCGTTGGATACCGCTGTTTAATTAGCTTTACAGTGTAATAACCACGCTCCATGGCGACTGTTTTGCCTGCCAGTTCTTTTGCTGAGCGATAAGCCAATGCCCCGTTTCTGGAAAGAATAATTTTATGTGCAGTAAAATAAGGCTCAGTAAACCATAATTTTTCACTGCGCTGCGGAGTTTTAACAATGGTAGTGGCTACCTTTAATTGTCCCTGAGTCACTTTGGCCAGCATTTCTTTAAAGCTTGGCCCCGGTACAATAATGAATTTAATATTCAGCTGCTGTTCAATGTTTTTTATAAAATCACTGACAATCCCCCGGTGTTGCTTATCCTTATCAATAAAATCAACCGGTGGCCAGTTACCGTCAACACCCAGTTCTATCAGTGGATGCTCCTGCAACCACTGCAATTCTTCTTCAGTTAAACTCAATGTTAAACCCGGGATATTGCGCTTATCCAGTTTACCCACCCAGTTTTGTAAAATAACCCGCCGATCTTCTATAGAAATTAATGGTAAACTCTGGTTAACCAGTTTTAATAAGGCCTGGTTGCCCTTTTTTACTGCTGCTTTATAAGAACGGCTATAGAGCTTAGGTTCCAGATACTGGTAGTCTGAGGGATTATTTTGCTGACTTAAATAATATTGTAGATAATTTTTCTGGGTAACAAAGCCATCAATTATTTTATTTTTTGCCGCGCTAAATAATTGCTCATAGCCATCAAACAGCACTAAATTAAAATTTGGATAATGTTCCCGCATATAGTTTTCATGAAAACTGCCACGTGTAACACCTAGACGGTATCCGCTAAAATCATCAATAGTTTTAATTGCTCTTATATGCTTTTGATAAAATAAATGATAACTATTGCGCAGTAAGTTACTGGAAAAATCCATTAACCGAGCACGTTTTTCACTGGCAAACAGACCTGCTGCAATATCAGCCCGCCCGTCAATAAGCATATCCTGGACTTCCTTATTATAGGCTCCAACAAAGTCAACAGGCACACCGGACTTGATAGACCAAAGACGCCATAAATCAATTAAAACACCATCCGCATGACCGTGTTTATTTTTAAACTGCATAGGTGCGCTATCAAGACGATAGGCAATAGCAAGTCGTTTTTTTTCAAGATGATATGTATCCGCTAATTCATTTTGCACAAAACGGATAGAGGTGGGCCGGGATATAGCGGAATAATTGACTAAAGGGTTTGAATATTCAGCAGAAAAGGCAAATGGCAGGCACAAAAAAAAGAGCGCGAACAATAAAAAATGAAGCCCGTAAAGGCAGCATAACCTTACAACACGTCCTTGCATTATTTATCTCAGTTAAAAAGCTGAAAATACTAAATTGATAATATTCAGTATAGAAAAAGCAGGTTAAATTACCAGCTTTTTTATGGGGTTTTAAATCAATTTAGAAAAACGTGAGGTTTGTTCATCCGGTTTAATATAACGATCAAAGACCATGCAGATATTGCGGATCAGTAACCTTCCCCTGGCAGTGACCGTAATAGATTGCCCATCCATAGTAATCAGACCGTCATCAACCATGGTTTGATAACGTTGCAGTTCTGCAGCAAAATACTGGCTAAAATCAATTGCAAAACGTTTTTCAATAGTAGCAAAATTTAATTTAAAATGGCAGATAAGCTGCATTATGGCTTCCCTGCGGATCAAGTCATCATTATCAATTTCCACGCCTCGAAAAATAGCCAGTTCATTGCCATCAATCTTAGTAAAATATTCATCCATAGTACGCACATTTTGTGCAAAACTATTGGCAATCGTACCAATAGAGGTAATACCAATACCCACTAAATCACAATCTGCATGGGTAGCATAGCCCTGAAAATTACGATAGAGT
>Ga0256844_10000046_pt1 | contig 47563 bp, 50 predicted proteins | sample MusselsmetaG_FD_189100 | JGI IMG/M metagenome (GOLD analysis project Ga0256844, IMG submission 189100) | Mussel associated microbial communities from hydrothermal vent at the East Pacific Rise, Pacific Ocean - Mussels | ecosystem: Host-associated > Mollusca > Shell > Unclassified ... | reverse complement strand
TACAAAAGAGTTTCTTACTTAGTATAGCGTATCCGAGTGAGAAAGGGGGCTATAACCAACTTACTGCAATGCAAAAAGGAAGATTAAGTATAGCGTATCCGAGTGAGAAAGGGGGCTATAACTCCACACTTCTCAAGTGTATAATTTGTTTCAGTATAGCGTATCCGAGTGAGAAAGGGGGCTATAACTTGATTTTTCAGGTAAAGATAAGCGTATTAAGTATAGCGTATCCGAGTGAGAAAGGGGGCTATAACGCAACAATTATACATGACCATAATAGTGACAGTATAGCGTATCCGAGTGAGAAAGGGGGCTATAACTGGTCTGGAGAGACTCTAAAATAGTAGAAAAGTATAGCGTATCCGAGTGAGAAAGGGGGCTATAACTACTCAGTCTAAGATAACTCATAAAGTCGAAGTATAGCGTATCCGAGTGAGAAAGGGGGCTATAACTTTCCAGTGATAGGGAAAAAAACAAAATCAAGTATAGCGTATCCGAGTGAGAAAGGGGGCTATAACAGTGAAACTATAGACGCTTTGATCAAGATGAGTATAGCGTATCCGAGTGAGAAAGGGGGCTATAACTGTTCTTGTTGCTTTAACACCTTTTTATGTAGTATAGCGTATCCGAGTGAGAAAGGGGGCTATAACCGCCTTCAGCCTGTGTTAAAACAGCTACAGAGTATAGCGTATCCGAGTGAGAAAGGGGGGCTATAACATCCTGCGTTACTAAGTTCTGATTCCATTCAGTATAGCGTATCCGAGTGAGAAAGGGGGCTATAGCAAGTTTGATGATAAAATTAAACTAGACTCTAAAACATGAACAAAGTCTACTTGATATGTAACATCTTAAATTAATTATACTCTGATATAATTCGCTCGATTTATAGTACTTGATACTATATTTCAATAAGGAAAATCGATGACTAAAGAGTATATATTTACTTCAGAGTCTGTAACAGAAGGGCACCCTGATAAGATGGCAGATCAGATTAGTGATGCAATTCTGGATTATATTATTGAACATGATCCAAAGGCACGTGTTGCGTGTGAAACTTTGGTATCAAATGGTTTTTGTGTAATTGCAGGCGAATTGAAGACTACGGCTTATGCCCCTATGCAAGAGATTGCAAGAAAAGTTATTCAAGAAATAGGTTATACGGATGCTAACTATGGTTTTGACTATAGAGCAGCAGCTGTACTAAATGGAATAGGTGAACAGTCACCAGATATTAATCAAGGTGTTGATCAAGCTGATGGCGAGATTGGCGCTGGCGATCAAGGCTTGATGTTTGGTTACGCTTGTCGTGAGACAGATGTACTTATGCCTTTACCTATCCATTTAGCGCACCGTTTAACTCAGCGTTTAGCGGAAGTTCGTAAGGATGGAACAGTTCCATACCTTCGTCCTGATGGAAAAGCACAAATTAGTGTTAAGTATGTAGATGGTAATCCAGTTTCAGTAGATACTGTTGTAATCTCTACTCAACACCATGCAGATGTTTCTCAAGAGCAGATACATAAAGATATGATTGAAGAAGTTATTAAGCAAGTTATCCCAGCAGATATGATGGATGAGAACACTATTTTTCATATCAACCCAACAGGTAAATTTGTAATAGGTGGACCACAAGGTGATGCTGGTCTTACAGGTCGTAAGATTATAGTTGATACTTATGGTGGAAGCTGTCCTCATGGTGGGGGTGCGTTTAGTGGTAAAGATCCTACTAAAGTTGATAGAAGTGCTGCATATGCAGCTCGCCACGTTGCAAAAAACTTAGTTGCTGCTGGTGCATGTGACAAGGCTACTATTCAAGTTGCATATGCAATTGGTGTAGTTCAACCTGTTTCTATTATGGTAGATACACATGGAACTGGTAAAGTTGAAGAAGATAAGATTGAAGCGTGTATAAAAGAGCTTTTTGACTTATCACCAGCAGGAATAATTGAGTCTCTTGACTTACTTAAACCAATTTATCGAAAAACAGCTGCCTATGGTCACTTTGGTCGTGAAGAAGATGGCTTTACATGGGAAGTTACAGATAGAGTAGATGAAATTAAAAACTATCTAGGTTTATAAATTTAGTTCGGATTAACGGTGAGTTATTTCGCCGTTAATATCTTCCCTTTTAAAATGTGTAACAATTTCTTATATTTCATCATCAATCAATCAATTTTAGCTAATCTTAAAAATCTTCATTGTATAGTTACTTTAACAAAAATTAGGAGAACAAAATGGCAGTATATATTAATGATACATGTATCAACTGTGGTGCATGTATAGATGAGTGTCCAGTAGAAGCAATCGTAGATGAGGATGATAATCCAAAAGATGAGGACATTTATTATGTTTACGCTGATAAATGTGTAGAGTGTGTTGGTCATCATGATGAGCCAGCATGTGCTACTGCATGTCCTACAGAGGGTTGTATCGTTTGGGATGTTATTGGAGATTCTCCAGAACACCGTGAAGATATCACTGAAGAACAAAGAACCAATCAAGAATCTATCGTAGAATAATTTTTATCAAGGTGCCTCTCGGTACCTTGGTTCTATGAGTAGAATATTTTTTATTTTACCAAAATTCCTATAAAATTCATTTTTTAAACTAAAAAGTATATTTATTTAGATATAATTCCACCCTAATTTTATATTTTCAGAGGAGATTTGATGGAAAGAACACTATCAATAATTAAACCAGATGCAGTTGCAAAAGGTGTTATAGGCAAGATTTTAGACAGATTTGAGAGCAATGGTCTTAAGATCGCTGCTACAAGAAAGATTCAACTTTCACGTATGGATGCAGAAGCATTTTATGCAGTTCACGCAGAGCGCCCTTTTTTCAACGACCTTGTTGATTTTATGATCAGTGGTCCAGTTGTTGTTTCAGTTTTAGAAGGTGAAAGTGCAATGCAAAAGAACCGTGATTTAATGGGCGCTACTAATCCTAAAGAAGCTGAAGCTGGTACAATCCGTGCAGACTTCGCTGAAAATATTGATGCAAATGCAGTTCACGGAAGTGATTCTGTTGAAAATGCAGCAGTTGAAATAGCTTTCTTTTTCTCAGAAAGAGAAATTTCTTAGTTAATGGATTTGCATAGCTCTCTATCTCCTAAGAGATTAGCTTTAGTGCCGGAGCGGCTAGCGATCATAAATGGGCTTAGCTCATTTAGGAATTAAATATTGAAAGTCACGCTTAGAAAAGTAACTAAAACACCATTAGACTTTGAAGTAAAGTCTTGTGAAATAACTTTTAAAGGTTATTTAGAGTATCATGGTGGCAAATTAATTTTGCTAAAAGCGACTTTAACGGGTTCGCTTGAAAAAGCTTGTGATGTTTGTGCAGAAGAATTTATAATGCCTGTAAATGAAGAAGTTGAATTCTTCATCTCTGATGGTGTTTATGGAGATGAAAACAGTATCGAATTAGATGTTGTTGAATCTTTCGATGGTATAGCAGATGTTGATGAGCTTTTAAACTCTGAAATTGAACTTATCAAAAGTGACTATCATAGTTGCGATGAGTGTAAACACTCAAACTAAAATTTAAAATAGAAAGGAACTTAATACTATGGCAGTACCTAAGAGAAGAGTCTCTCATTCACGTTCAGCGAAAAGAAGAACTCACTACAAAATCACTTTAGCTAAACCAGTTAAAGATAAAGACGGAACTTATAGATTACCACACCACATTAACCCAACTACTGGTGAGTATAAATAGTCAATGGTAAAGATTGCTATTGACGCAATGGGCGGGGACTTTGGTCCTGAGCCGATTATAAAGGGTTGTATAGAAGCTTTAAAAGAGAGAGAATTTATACCTATTCTCGTAGGAAAAAAATCAGAAATTTTACCTCTGTTACCAAAACGTTATAGAGATAAGATTTCTATCGTAGAGACTGATGATGTCATCTCAATGAGTGATGCTGCGACTGATGCTGTTAAACGAAAAGAGAGCACTATTTATAAAGCTATGGAGTTAGTAAGAAATGGAGAGGCAGATGCTCTTGTCTCTGCTGGACATAGCGGTGCAGCTATGACACTTGCTACTCTTAGGCTTGGACGCCTTAAAGGTGTACTTCGTCCTGCTCTTATCACTTTTATGCCAACTGTAAATGGAAAACGTTCTGTTTTACTTGATGTTGGTGCAAATGTTGATTCAAAACCTGAGTATATCGCACAATTTGCTATTATGGGTGGCTGTTATGCAAGAGACGTGATGGGAATCACAGAACCTCGCATTGGAGTACTTTCTAATGGTGAAGAGGATTCAAAAGGAAGTGAGCAGACTAAGGCTACTTCTAAGCTTCTTCAAGGCGCTAAAGGCTTTATTGGAAATGTTGAAGGTGGAGATATCTTCAATGGTTCTTGTGATGTTATTACTTGTGATGGCTTTATCGGTAACTTGGTACTAAAAAGTAGTGAGGGTGTTGCAAAAACTATTTCATTTCTTATAAAAGACTATATTAGAAAATCACCTATTGCAATTACAGGTGCTCTTTTAATGCGTAAAGTTTTCAAGTTACTTAAAAAACAGATTGATTATGCTGAAATTGGTGGTGCTCCACTTATAGGTATTAATGGTTGTGTTATTGTTAGTCACGGTAAAAGTAATCCAAAAGCGATTCATAATGCTATTTTTCAAGCAGTGAATTTTATTGATGCTGATGTAAATAAGCACATTGTTGCAGCAATTGAAGAGTTTAATCAAAAGGACACATAATGGCATATGCTGCGTTTAGATCTATTGGTGCTTATGCTCCAGAAAAAATATTAACTAATGATGATCTCTCTCATATGGTTGATACAACTGATGAATGGATTACAAAACGTACAGGTATAAAAGAGCGTCATATTGCAGCAGATAATGAAACAACTAGCGATATGGGTGTCCAAGCTGCTAAGTTGGCAATAGAGCGTAGTGGAATTGATGCAAGTGAGATAGATATGGTTGTTTGTGCAACAATCTCTCCTGATTATTTCTGTATGCCATCAACTGCTACAATCATCTCAACAAAGCTTGGACTTGGAAATGTTACAGCGTTTGATATTTCTGCTGCATGTACAGGCTTTGTTTATATTCTTTCAATCGCAAAAGCATTTATAGAGTCTGGTATGAAGAAAAACGTACTAATTATTGGTGCTGAAAAACTCTCTTCGATTACTGATTATACAGATCGTGGAACTTGTATTTTATTTGGTGATGGTGCTGGTGCTGCTGTAATTAGTGCTACTGATAACAAAGATGAAGCTATCGTAGATGTAAATACAGGTGCTGATGGAACTTATGCGGATCTGCTTATGACTCCAAATGGTGGAACGGGTTCTCCTCATGATTCTCTTGATCAAGAAGCTGGAGCGTGCTTTATGCAGATGAAGGGAAATGAGACTTTTAAAGTTGCAGTTCGTACTTTAACAAAAGATGTGGTAGAGATTTTAGCTCAAAATGAGATTGAAAGCTCAGCAGTTAAACACTTTATACCACACCAAGCAAACTATAGAATCATTAAAGCAGTTGGCGATGCTCTTAAAATGAAAGAAGAACAAGTTGTTCTAACAGTTGCTAAATATGGAAATACTTCTGGTGCTTCAATTCCGATGGCAATGAATGATGTTTATGAACAAGGTGAGCTTAAAAAAGGTGAGCTTATGTTACTTGATGCTTTTGGTGGCGGACTAACATGGGGTTCTGCACTAGTTCCTTTTTCACCTGTTAAATAATTTAACTATATTTACTATTTAGAGCATTAAACACTCTTTTGTGAAATTCCTCTTCTTGAGGCAGTTTTAAATTTCCTTCTCTCAACTTTTCCCCCCACATAGGATTTGGAAAATAACTGTCAAACTCATATCTTGCCATAATATGTAAGTGTACGCGAGGAAGTATATTGGCAAATGAAGCCATATTTATTTTTTTAGGATTATAGTAGTGTTTCATCTCATCTTCAATTATGTCATAGACTTCCCACAGTCTTAAACGCAGCTCTTTAGGAAGATCGCCTAGCTCTTTATAGGGTTCTTTTGTAAAGATTTTTAACCATGGTATTTCACTATCTTCTTTCTCTATATAAATATCAACATCTTCATATATAATCATATGCATGTAAATCCTTTTAATAGTAATATGATAGCATAAGAAATAAAAAGTATGAAGTAAGGTAGTTGTGAAGATTGAAAGAATTAAATAAGTTGGAGGTGAATCCCAAAGTTGGGATTCATAAAAAGATTAGTCTCTGTTACCTCTGTAACCGCCTGAGCTTCTTCCGCCTGAACGGTTTCCTCCGCCATTACCACCTGAACGGTTTCTATCGCCACCGCCTCCGCCTTCACGGTTTCCACGGTAACCACCACCGCCTCCGCCACCACCAGAACGATTTCTATTTCCGCCACCACCAGAACGATTTCTATTTCCACCACGGTAGTTTCCACGACCACGACCACCGCCGCCACCACGTTGTGCAGCACGAGCAAGAATAGCATCAAGTTTATCAGCAGGAATACCAATGTTAGATGGTCCTTTGATATCTTGTTGATCAAGAAGCATAGATACAAGTTTGTACATAATCTGCTCTTCATCTATATCTTGTTTAAGTTGGTCAAGAACTCTATGAGCCTCATCATAAATTTTATGATCTTCAACTTTTTTAACAAGAGCATCTACTACTGACTCTCTTAAGTCATTTTTACTTGGAACAAAGGCATGACCCATTGAAGTTCCAACTTTTTGTTTGATACGTTGAAGTTCTTTAAACTCTAAAGGAGTTAAAAGTGTAATTGCCTTACCTTTTGTACCAGCACGACCTGTTCTACCAATACGGTGAACATAAGACTCAGGATCAAATGGAATATGGTAGTTAAATACATGAGAGATGTTGTTTACGTGGATACCACGAGCAGCAACATCAGTTGCAACTAGCACTTTTACAGAGTTTTGTTTGAAACCTTTAATAACAGTCTCACGTTGACGCTGCTCCATATCTCCATGAAGACCATTTGCTAAGTAACCTGCATTTGAGAGAACGTTGCTTAGTCTATCAACTTCACTTTTAGTTCTACAAAATACAACAGCCTTACCAGTTAAGTCTGCATCCATTAAACGAATGATTGCGTCATCTCTTTCTGACTCTTCAATTACATAGTAAAGTTGTTCAATATCAGAATTTGTTGTCTCACCTTTAGTGATAGAGATAAACTCCGGATTGTTTAAAATTCTACTAGCAAGCGTTTTAATTGGCTGAGGCATAGTAGCTGAGAAAAGTAGTGTTTGACGGTTAGTTGGAAGGTAAGAGAATATTTCATTAATATCATCTAAGAATCCCATATCAAGCATCTCATCTGCTTCATCTAAAACAACCATTCCTGGAGCGAAGTTATCTAACATATTCTTTTTTAGAATATCTAAAAGACGTCCTGGTGTAGCAACAACGATGTTCGCACCACGCTCGATTAGGTCAAGTTGACGTTTGTAAGAGCTACCACCATAAACAGTAACAGTTCTTAAACCTAAGTTTCTACCATATTTGAATAACTCATCAGAAACCTGAGTAGCAAGTTCACGAGTTGGAGTGATAACTAACATTTGAACGCCAGCATTTAGCTTCATCATTGAGATTGCTGGAAGACCAAAGGCAGCTGTTTTACCAGTTCCTGTATGAGCCTGTGCAACCATATCACGACCAGCTAGTACAAATGGAATAGCATCTGCTTGGATAGGGCTTGGAGTAGTAAAACCAGCGTATTTAACAGCTTGGAGTACTTCTTTTTTTAATTTTAAATCATCAAACGTGATTGTAACTTCTTGGTGTGTAGTGTTTTCTTGTGCATTTTCTTGCATCATAATCCTTTATAATAGAAGGAGATGATACAAGTTGCCTGCTATTTAGCACAGCAGGGCACCTTCCCCTAAACTATTTCGCGAATTATACCCAAATAAACAAAAATATATATTGAAGTGGATTATATTTTAAATCACTTAAGTTTGTTCTGTTACAAAACCAATGACTTAATTAGAAAAATATTTAAAATTATTATACATTTTGACATTTTTTCTCATTTTTAATGGAATTTATTATATTATTTAAATATATAAAACTCAGGAATTATTTTATGGATATTTTTTTAGTCGCTTTAGTTATTAGTTTTGTTGTTTTACTTATTTTACTTTTTTTATACCTCAAGCAGAGAGAGATTTCTAAAGCGCTTGATATTGAAAAAGAAGAGTTGATTCAAAACGCTAATATCCTTCTTCAAGAAAAAAATGACTTACAACTTCAATATGCTGTATTAAACACTCGTTATGAAGAGGAGATTAAATCTTCTCATGAAAAACTGCAAACACTTAAAGATGCAAAAGAAGAGCTCTCACGTGAGTTTAAAGTTCTTGCAAATCAGATATTTGAAGATAAGTCAAAACAGTTTAGCTCTGCAAATAAAGAACAACTAGAATTACTTCTAAAACCATTTCGTGAGCAGATTACAAGCTTTTCTTTGCAAACAAAAGAGCAGTTTAATACAGGACAAAAAGATAGACACCTTTTAAAAGATGAACTCTCTCGATTAAAGCAGATGAATGAACAACTCTCTCAAGATGCCATAAATCTGACTAATGCACTCAAAGGTGAGAATAAAACACAGGGTAATTGGGGTGAGATAGTTTTAGAGAGTATTTTAGAACAGTCAGGTTTAAGAAGTGGAGTTGAGTATGAACTTCAAGCGACTCTAAAATCTGAGGAGGGTAAAAGTTATAGACCAGATGTAATCATTCATATGCCACAAGACAGAGATATTATCATTGACTCAAAGGTATCACTTGTTGCCTATGAGAGATTTGTTAATGCAGAAGATCCTGGACAAAAGGCACAAGCACTAAAAGAGCATATATTAAGTATATCTTCTCACGTAAAGGGCTTAAGTGATAAAAAATATGAAAAACTTGAAGGTGTGAACTCTTTAGATTTCGTACTTCTGTTTATGCCGATAGAGGGCGCATTTTTAATAGCACTAGAACAAGATGGAGAGTTTTTTAAACGTGCTTATGAGAACAACATCTTAGTAGTCTCTCCTTCAACTCTTTTAGTGACGCTCAGAACAATAGAGCATATCTGGAGAACACAGCGTCAAGAAGAACATGCTAAAAAGATAGCTGATGAGGCAGAAGCTATGTATGATAAACTTGTTCTGTTTGTAGAAGAGATGCAAAAAGTTGGTTCACATATACAAAAAGCTCAAGATTCATATGATACTTCAATGAACAGACTCAAAACTGGTAAGGGAAATATTATAAAACGTGCACAGAATATGGTAAAACTTGGGTTGAAACCCAAAAAAGTTTTACCGATTAGTAGTGAAGAAGATTAGTGAGCGAACTCTAAAGCTCTAGTTTGTACATATCTGCTAGATATTACATCCATTCTACTAGCTACTAACATAGCAACTCCAAATGTTGCAAGGAAAGCGTAAGTTTGCGGTATCCCTAAGATATAAGAAAGGGCACTAAATCCAACTATCGGAACTAGTACAAAAAATAGACCTAAAACCATTTTGATTTTCACTTTGATACCTGCTTCAAATTTTGAATCAATTCCTATCATACATCCAAGTGGATTCTCTTCAAAGTTTCTAAGCTCTTTCATCAAATCAACTTTCATCTCTTTTTGTTTGTATCCCTTTTCTGCCTTTGAAAACGCACTTTTTACGCTGTCACACAAAAATTTATCCGTAGTGTTTAAAAATAATTTTATTAACATGATTTCCCCACTTATAATTGTTATAAGTGTATTATAGCATAAGTATAAAAATAGAATGTTATTTCGTCACAATGCAGTATATTATTTTGTGATTTTTAGCTATTATTGTGTCATGAATATTCAAACACAATACAGCTATGAAAAAACATGGACGGATACGAATGAGAAAGATCTTTTAAGGATCATAGAAGAGGAAATTGGTGATGCTGACCCAAAAGGAACATTGGCATATGTTACACAAACTGTTAAAAGTGGTAAAACTATAAGTGTTGGTTCTTGTAAGTTTAGAGTAAAGGATTCAAATGGATCAAAAATTAAGGGATAAAGATGTTTCAAAGTAATGATATAGGAAAGTTAATTCTTAGAGTGAGTCTTGGAGTTTTAATACTTTTTCATGGGATGAATAAGATTATTTATGGAGTAGGTGGAGTTAAACATCTTTTATCAGAAGCGGGACTTCCCCAGTTTTTAGCGTACGGTGTTTATGTCGGAGAAGTGATTGTTCCTATATTTTTAATACTTGGACTCTACGCAAGAGTTTCTTCTTTAGTTTTAGCTTTTAATATGTTTATTGCAATACTTTTAGCCCATGGTGGTTCTATGTTTAGTCTTTCAAAACATGGAGGACTCGTTATGGAGTTACCTCTGTTTTATTTTATAGTTTCAATAGTGGTATTTATACTTGGAAGTGGTCGCTACTCTGTAAATAACAAGTAGTTTTTTATGGATGTCTAACTTTGAGAGTTGAGTTTAGACTCCATCCAATTAGAGCCATAAGAGCTATAACAACAACTGCTGGGATAATGCTATATGCATGTCCTAAATAAACGAACCATAGTAAAATCGCACCAAGTGGAGTTGGAACTCCTGTAAAATACTTTTCAACTTCTCCTGCATCAGCGTGAATATTAAAATGGATTAATCTTCTTAGTCCTGAAATAACATAATATATAGAAATCATTGCGGCTAAAATAAGTAATGAAGTGTCAAGTGAGGTTGCGTAAACAGCTTGAAAAATAAGAAATACAGGAACGAGAACAAAGCTTAAAAAGTCTGCAAAACTATCTAGTTGAATACCAAATTCATTTGATAGATTATATTTTCTAGCAATCTTTCCATCAAAAATATCAAATGCTCCACCAGTCCATGCAAGGATAATTGCAACAAAAAAATCATTTTGTGTAATGAAGTAAACAGCCATAAGACCGGCTGTAATATTGACGAATGTAAATAGATTTGCAAGATTAAAGTGTGAGTGTGGGGTCCATAAAAATTTCATTAATAAGCCTAAATATAATTATTTTTATGCAATTATATCGCATTTTAAATATAAGTCTATTTGTTATATAAGAAAAACTTCTAATTGATATGAATTATCAATATTAATATAATATTAAGTTGATAATAGTTATCATTCTGCAGAAATAAAAAAGGTTAGTAAATGAGTAAAATATTAAAAATAGCACTTTCGACATGTATAGCTGTAAATCTTTTAGCTGTTGAGATAGATGAAAATAGAGATAGAATACATTCAGTGAGAAAAGTTGTTGATAGCGTAGGTAAACTTGAAAAAAAAGATGTTTCAGTTGTAGATAATTTTAGAAGAATGTTTAGTGATGGTAAAGTCTCTGGGCAGATAAGAACTATTTATGCTGGATATAATCAAAAAGAGACAGGTGCTAAAGATACATATTCAACAGCTATTGGCGGCATATTAAAGTATGAATTAGCTGAATATAATGGATTTAATGCAGGTGTTGCATTTTATACTTCGCATGACATCAGTACCTTAACAGGGAACACAGATGAACAAAATCCGGAACTTTCATCATCTACTGGAAGTTATACAGATATGAGTGAAGCATACATTAACTACAGATATGAAGATTTAAACTTAAGAGCTGGTAGGCAAATACTTGATACTCCACTGGCCGATAGTGATGATATAAGAATGATTCAAAACACATTTGAGGCTTATGTTGCCACATATAATTTTAATGGTGCTGAGTTTTTAGCAGGAAATATTCAATCTTGGCAGGGTATTGATGCTGGACTTAATGACTCTTGGATAGATGTGGGAGAGAATGGGGCTAATTTTGGTGGTGTAACTTATCATGATGGCTTAGAGTTTAATGCTTGGTACTATAATATTACAGAGATAACAAATGCCATCTATTTAGATCTAGGTTTCGAGTATAAAATAGATGAAAACATGATGATTCATACAGTAATTCAGTATCTCAATGAGACTGAATTAGACAGTAGTGGTTACGCTGCAAATATATATGGAGCACTATTTGAATATGTTATTCATGATATAGGATTTAATATTGCCTTTGATAAAGCTTTAAAGCAGAAGGGTGCTACTAGTTTTAGTGGAACTGGTGGTGGTTCCATGTTTACAAGCATGGATACTATGATAATAGATGAAATTGCTGAAGATAGAGACGCTTTGGCTATTGTTGCAGGTATCTCTTACTCTATAAATAATTTTGGATTTTTATATGCCTATGGTGATTTTAAAGGTGATAAGAATAGTTTAGGTGTAAAAGCTCATATTGTGGAGCAAGATATAGGTTTTGAGTATAATGTGAATGATGCGTTTGTAGTAGCAGCAATGTATGTTTTAGAAGAAGATAAAGAAAGTTCAACTAAAACTCAAAATGATTGGAATCGTGCTCAAGTAATGGTAAAATACGATTTCTAGATTATAAAATAAGTAAAAGAATTAATTATGAAAACATTATTAGATTGTAAAAAAGCCTGTAGAGTAAAAGTTTTAAAGTTAAACGCAGTTACTGAGCTAAAACAGAGACTTATCTCATTTGGAATTATGAAAGAAGCTGAAATCGAAGTTTTAGAGCATGCTCCTGGCAAAAAGACTATAGAAGTTAAAGTCGGAAAAATGAGAATTGCTCTGAGAGATCAAGAAGCAGAGTTAATAGAGGTAGAAAAACTATGAATGACATCGTAAATATGGAAGGTAAAGCTTGCCCTGTTATAGCTAACCATATAAAAGTAGCACTTGTTGGACAGCCTAATGTTGGTAAGAGTATGCTTATCAACTCTGTATCAAATGCACATCTTCATGTTGGAAATTTCTCTGGTGTGACGGTTGATAAAACAGAGGTTCTTTTTGACTATAAAGATTTTCATTTTACAGTGGTTGATTTACCTGGAACTTATGCGTTTACGGATTATACGATAGAAGAGAGAGTTACTCATGACTATTTGTGTGCTGAAGATTATGACATTATTATTAATGTCGTTGACTCTACAAATCTAGAAAAAAATCTCCAGCTAACTTCTGAACTTCTGACTATGAGTAAAAAGTTAGTTGTTGCACTTAATATGAGCGATGAGGCTGATAAAGAGGGTATAGAAGTAGATTCAGAGTATATGTCTGAACTTATAGGTGTTGAGTGTATTAAAGTTTCAGCAGCTACAAAGATGGGAATTGAAGAGCTCATAGATGCTGTAATTCGTAATTATGAAAATGATAAAAATGAGTCTAAACTAATTTTTAGTGAACCAGTTGAAGAAGAGATTGCTCAAATTGTGTGGTATCTTGATAAACATAAATATGAGGCGAAAAATTCATATAGAAATATAGCAATCAATCTTCTCAAGAATAATAAAAAAACATACGCAAAGCTTCATGATAATCCAATCTGGACAGAACTGCAACCAATTTTGATAGAAGCAAGTAAACATATAGAACTCCATCACAACAGTGACGATATCAAAGAAGCTTTTGCTGAAGAGTATGCTTCTTTTAACAGAGGTGTCGTTGCTGAGGTTGTAAACCAGAAAAATCAAGTTGAGCAGAAAACCTTAACTGAGAAAATAGATAATGTCCTAATTCATCCACTTTTTGGTATCCCAATTTTTCTATTTTTTATGTGGAGTCTATTTCAACTTACCTTTGAGATAGGTGCTATCCCAATGGACTGGATAGATGCATTTTTTGGATGGTTTGGTGACGTAGTAGGTGCAACTATACCAAATGAGGATGTTCGCTCACTTGTAGTGGATGGAATTATTGCCGGTGTTGGAGCTGTTATTCTTTTTGTACCAAATATTATTATTCTTTTTATTGGTATAGCGCTTTTAGAGAGTACAGGTTATATGTCAAGAGTTGCGTTTTTACTTGATGGATTTTTTCATAAATTTGGTCTTCATGGACAGAGTTTTATTCCACTTGTAACAGGTTTTGGTTGTTCAATCCCTGCTTATATGTCGGCACGTATTCTTAAAAATGATAGAGATAGACTTCTTACTCTTTTCATCATTGGATTTATGAGTTGTGGAGCTAGACTGCCTGTTTATGTTCTTTTCGCAGGTGCATTTTTCTCTCCTGAGATGGCTGGTAATATTCTTTTTGTTATTTATATATCTGGTGCAATACTAGGTCTAATAGCCGCTAAAATACTAAAGCTTACTGCGTTTAAGGGCGCAGATGAGCCATTTGTTATGGAAATGCCAAAATATAGACTACCATCTGTTAAGTTGATGTGGCACACAGTTTTAACAAAAACAATGATGTATCTTAAAAAAGCGGGTACATTTATTGCTGCAGCATCTATGCTGATATGGTTTTTGAGTAATTATCCTAAAAACCTAATTCTTGAAGAAGAGTATGGTGCAAGAATAGAAAATGCAGTGAGCACAGAGGAGAGAGTGCATTTTGAAAATTCTCTTGCAACTGATCTGCTTGAACAGAGTTATCTTGGTTCTATTGGTAAGTTTTCAGAACCTATTTTTGCTCCACTTGGATTTGACTGGAAGATGAGTGTTGCACTTCAAACTGGTCTTGCTGCAAAAGAGGTTGTAGTCTCAACTCTTGGTGTTTTATACGCACTTGGTGGAGATGTTGATGAAGAGAATAACTCTCTTATAAATGCGATAAGTAAAAATATATCATTCCCTTCAGCTATTGCGTTTATAGTTGTAATTATGATTTATCTACCATGTTTAGCAGCTTCTATAGTCTTTACACGTGAAGCAGGTGGAATTAAGTACTTTTTCTACTTACTCTTCTTTACATCTGTAGCTGCTTACGGTATGGCATTTATCGCTTATAATATTACAAAGATGTTAGTTTAGATATTTATTATCTTCATAGATTAACTTCTTATTAGTACGTATCTGTTAAAATAGCGCATGACAAAAATATTAATGATTGAAGATGACTTAGAGTTAGCAGAGATATTGACAGAGTATCTAGTGCAGTTTGAGTTTGAGGTTATAACAGAAGATGACCCTTTTAAAGCAGTAAGTATATTAAAATTAGAGCCATTTGATTTGGTGATTTTAGACTTGACTCTACCTGGTATGGATGGACTTGAAGTGTGTGAAGCTATTCGTGAGCGTCAAGATATTCCTATAGTTATCTCATCAGCTAGAAGTGATGTGACAGATAAGATAAAAGCGCTTGAACTTGGTGCTGATGATTATCTTCCAAAACCATATGATCCTAGAGAACTTGAAGCAAGAATTCACTCGGTTCTTCGCCGTTATGAAGCAAAAAGTTCACAAAAAGAGGAATCGAAAAGTGATTTCAAATGTGATAAAGCAACTATGGTTATTACATATAAGGGCAGAAATATAGACCTGACAAACGCAGAGTTTGGGATACTCTCTTATATGATTTTAAAACAGGGTTTGGTTGTCTCTCGGGAGGACTTAATCCATAACGTAAACGCAATAAATGAAGACTCTTCAAATAAGAGTATCGATGTCATGGTCGGAAGAATTAGAAATAAACTTGGTGATAAAACTCTTATAGAATCAGTTCGTGGAGTAGGGTATAAACTACTTAAATAATGAAAAAACATGCTGTTTTTATTACTATTCTCTTTGCACTTATTGTTACACTCTCAAGTGTTAGTGCAATTTTTTGGGAATTTTATAAGCTAAATAAACAGCAGTATATTAACCACATCTTTACAAAATACTCAGTAATTACACAAATCTACCGTGACCATAAACAGAAAAAAAACTCTGAGATTATGCTTGAAGCTAATCTTGCAGTATATAAGCTTCATACTATAAAAGAAAAATCCGAACAAAATCAAATATTAGGTATCGGAAAAGTACTCAAACGTGAAGGCTTTGAGAGTATTAATTCAGCTGTAATGCTTAGTGCAAAAGGTTTATATACAAAAAATACAGTTAGTAAATTAAACGCAACAATGATAATGCACAAAAAAAGTATCTATTTTCATATCCAGACACCTACGGGTTCTATAATGATTAAAGATGAAGAGTTAAAGCCATATATAGGATTGAATGTTTTTTATGCATATAGTACAATTTTTGCGATTATTACTATATCGTTTATGTTAATCTTACAGAGACTAAAACCACTAATTAAGCTTAGAAGAAAAGTCGCTCTATTTGGTAAAGGAAATCTGAATATCTCATTTAAAACGAAAAGTTTAGATGAGATTGGCTTGGTATCTAATAACCTTGAATTAGCACGTGAGAAGATACAAAATTTACTAGAATCACGGACTCTCTTTTTACGAAATATCATGCATGAATTAAAGACACCAATAGCTAAGGGAACTATAGCTACACAGATGCTTGACACACAGAAACAAAGGGATAGATTTAGCTCAATTTTTTCACGATTAGAGGCACTTGTTGAAGAGTTTGCAATGATTGAAGAGGTGACAAGTGTTGACTCAAAAGAGGATTTTAAAGAGTATCGTTTAGTTGATATTATTGATGGTGCTATTGATATGGCTATGGTTGATAGGGGGAATGTTAGTGTCGTAATAGGTGGTGATGCTAAAGTAACAGCAAACTATAGACTCTACACAACTGCTATTAAAAATATGATAGATAATGCTATGAAATATTCACCCGATTCCCATATTGGAATTTTAATGATAAATGGTGAGCTCTGTTTTGAGAGTAGAGGTGATTGTCTTGCGCATCCTCTTCAATATTATATTGAACCATTTACAAAGGATAACCCATCTAAAAATAGTTTTGGCTTAGGACTTTATTTAGTTGATTCTATCTTAAAAGCACATGGACAAGTTTTGGCTCATGAGTATGTAAGTGGGGTAAACCGTTTTATATTTGCATAAGTTTTTCATTGTAAAATATTAGGATGTTTATTCAAATAAAAGTAATTTTAGTAATATTTTTTGCCATCTCTTTCTTTGCTTTTGGATGGCTCTCTCACTCTGCATATGAACCTGGAACAAGAATAAAAAAACTCTCAACCTTAGATAAAATCAAAAGAGATAAAGTTCTAAATGTAGTTCTATTAAATGCACCCTCAACCTATTATATAGGTACAGAAGGAAAGCAGGGGTTTGAGTATGACCTTTTAAAATCATATGCTTTGCATCTAGGCGTAGATTTAAATATTACAGCAGCGCATACAACAAAAGAGGCGATAGAACTTAGTAAAAATCTTGCTGTACATATCACCTCAGCAGCTCTGGCAAAAACGCCACAAAGAGAAAAAACTTTTAACTTTGGACCATCATATTTTGAAGTTCAAGAACAGGTTATTTGTCATCGTGGCATGTTAAGTAGTAAAAAGTTTCCAAGAGATGTAGAAGATTTAAAAGGTCTGAAGATAACTGTCGGTGCCGATACAAGTTATAGTGAAACATTAGATGCGCTTAAAAATGATGGTTTTGATATAAATGCAACCTACACTTCGGAGTACTCTACAGAAGAACTTCTTGCTCAAGTGGCATCTCATGAGATAGATTGTACGATAGCAGATTCAAATATTTACTCCATTAATCTAAGATATTTTACAGAAATTGCTTTGGCATTTTCCATCAGTGGACGTGAACAACTAGCTTATTTATTACCAAAAAATAGTGCAGAGCTTGAAGCTGATATGTACTCATGGCTTAACTCATTTAACCAGACTGGAAAGATGACACAGCTAAAAGATCACTACTATAGCTATGTGCTGTTTTTTGATTATTACAACACAAAAATGTTTTATAAACGTATTAAATCAAGACTACCTAAGTATAAAAAATACTTTAAATCAGCAGGTAAAAAATATAGTATCCCATGGAAACTTTTGGCTTCTATATCGTATCAAGAGTCTCACTGGAATCCTAAGGCAAAGAGTCATACTGGAGTTAGAGGTTTGATGATGCTCACAAGAAGAACTGCAAAAATACTTGGAGTTAAAAATAGACTTAATCCTAAGCAGAGTATAACAGGGGGAACCAGACATATAAAACAGATGATAAAATTTGTTCCCAATGAGGTAGAGGGTGAAAATAGACTTAAATTTGCTCTAGCTGCTTATAACATAGGAATGGGTCATATAAAAGATGCTCAAAAGTTAGCTAAAAAAATAGGTCTTAATCAGAATGTTTGGAGTGACTTGAAAATAGTTCTACCACTACTTTCACAGAAGAAGTATTACAAAACATTGAAGTATGGATATGCTAGAGGTGAAGAACCTGTTAAGTATGTTGAAGCGATATATGACTATAGAAATATTTTAGAGAACCATACTGATGAGTTGGCTCTAAAACTTAAAAAAAAGAAGTAAAGTTTGGAGGACTAAAGAGCCTCTCCATCTTTACCATTTGAAAGCTGAGTTAAAAAACTCTCCATATCGTATTTTACTCTGTACTCTGGAGTCATAATATGGATGAGTATATCACCCAAGTCGATTACAACCCAGTCTCCACTCTCATCAACATAGTTGAAACTCTCAGCAGGTTTTAGCTCATTTTTTAGATGATCAAGAAGTGCTGTTGTATGCTTTACACCAAGTGATGAAGCGATGATTGCGAAATCTACAAAGTAGTTCTTCTCACGTAAGTCAAAAGCTTCAATGCCCTCAGCTTTATGTTTATCTAGTACCGCTGTTATTTTTTCTATTCTGTCTTGCATATAATTCCTTATTTCTTATAATATTGTTCTATTTCTACTGCACACACTTGAGGTAGCATTGAAATGTTTATGTTGTCTCTTAACTCTGATGATGATATTTTCTCATCTACATCAAGCTGTATAAACTTTTTATCAACTAGTATCTTGTCTCTTGGGACAACTATAAAAGTAACTAAGTTTTTTACTTTTTGATAATTATTCCATTCTTTTAAAGAAGCTAGGTTGTCAGCACCTATAACTAAATAAATATCTTTATATGTTTTTAAAAGATATTTTACACTCTCTATAGTTGGAACTTGTCTATTCTGTTCAACTTCATATCTGTCAATTTTGACATTTTTAAACTCTTTAAAAATCTCTTTTAGCCACTTAAATCTAAGCTCACTTGGTGCATGAGACTCTGATTTAAAAGGGTTTAAAAAAGTTGGCATTATAATGATTTTATCAATATAACTTAACTCTTCTAAAGCCTCTACAATAGCCTTATGAGCGATATGTGGAGGATCAAATGAGCCTCCGTAAAGTGCAATTGTTAGATTTTCTTTCTGCATACACCTCACCTGTTTTTTTGTATTCACTGCTAGGAAGGTTCCTATTTCTAAAGCGAATTATAACTAAACTTTGGATAGAATAACCGAATTTATAAAATTATAGGAAAAATAATGGCATTAAAAATAGCAATTAATGGATTTGGTAGAATCGGTCGTTGTGTAGCACGTATCGCTGCCTCGAGAGATGATGTTGAGATAGTAGCTATAAATGATATGGCAAGCATGGATATGATGTTATATCTTCTCAAAAATGATTCTGTGCATGGAACTTTTAAGAGTGAAGTTGAGCAAATTGATGATAATAATATTTCTATTGACGGACAAAATATTAGAATTTTTTCAGACCGTGATCCTAAAAATCTAAAATTTTCTGAGTGTGGTGCAGATATGGTTTTAGAGTGTACAGGTGTATTTTTAACTCAAGAATCAGCTCAAGTTCATATTGATAATGGCGTAGAGAAAGTTCTTTTCTCAGCTCCTTCAAAAGATAGTGAAACTGACACATTTGTAATGGGTGTAAATGAGCACCTATATGCTGGTCAAAAGATAGTTTCAAATGCATCCTGTACTACAAACTGTTTAGGTCCTGTTGCAAAAGTTTTAGATGATGCTTTTGGAATTGAAAAAGGTCTTATGACAACTATTCACTCATATACAAATGATCAAAATATTTTAGATGTTAAGCACCTAAAAGATAAACGCCGTGCAAGAGCAGGTGCTATTAACATGATTCCAACAACTACGGGTGCTGCAAAAGCTATTAGCCTTGTAATGCCTCAACTTAAGGGAAGACTTCACGGTCAATCTGTTCGTGTTCCAACACCAGATGTTTCTATGGTTGATTTAAATGTTGTTGTGAAACGTGAAACTACAAAAGAAGAAGTAACTCGTGTATTTAATGAAGCAGCAGATGGAAGTCTTAAAGGTCTTTTACTAATGGACAAAGAGATGAGAGTATCTCAAGATTTTGTTGGTAGTGAGTATAGCTCAATTGTTGCTGAGGATTTAACTCAAGTTATCGGTGGAGATATGGTTAAAATTATGGCTTGGTATGACAATGAGTGGGGTTATTCAATGAGATTAATCGACATGGCTCTTCATATCAGTAAATAAGGAAAAACTTGGAATTATTAAATATTAAAAAGTTAGATTTAGCAGAAAAAAAAGTATTTATTAGATGTGACTTTAACGTTCCTATGGATGAGTTTGGAAATATTTCTGATGATAGACGTATTCGTGCAGCAATCTCGACTATCAACTTCTGTTTAGACCAAGATTGTGCGGTTATCTTAGCTTCTCACTTAGGTCGCCCAAAAGGGCAAGTAATGGAGAAATATTCTCTTATTCCTATTGCTCGTCGTCTTCAGCAACTTCTAAAACGTGAAGTTACTCTGTCGAGTGATGTTGTAGGTGAAGATGCAATAGAGAAGGCTTCTAATCTAGATAAACATAAAGTTCTACTAATAGAAAACCTTCGTTTTGAAGCTGGAGAGACAGAAGATGATGAAGAGTTGTCTAAAAAGCTAGCATCTATGGCAGATTTTTACATTAATGATGCCTTTGGTGTTTCTCATCGTGCTCACTCTTCCGTTCATGGAATTACAAAGTTCTTTGATGATGAACACCGTGCAGCTGGATTTTTACTTCAACGTGAGATTCAGTTCTTTGGCAAGCTTATGAAAGAGCCAACTCGCCCCTTTGCCGCGATAGTTGGTGGTTCAAAGGTTTCAGGAAAACTTGAAGCTCTTATAAACTTACTTCCACGTGTTGATAAAGTTTTCATCGGTGGGGGAATGGCATTTACATTTCTTAAGCAGATGGGCTATAACATTGGTGCTTCTTTAGTTGAAGATGATTTGTTAGAAGATGCACAACATATTATGGATGAAGCTAAAAAACTTGGTGTTAAGTTTTATCTTCCAGTTGATGTTATTGCAGCAGAAAAGTTTGCTCCGGATGCAGTAAGTAAAATTGTTACAGCACAAGAGATTCCAGATCACTGGATGGGACTTGACATTGGACCTGCAACTGTAAGACTTTATCGTGAAGGTCTTAATGATGTTCAAACTGTTTTATGGAATGGTCCTATGGGCGTTTACGAGATGGAAAAATTTGCTCGTGGAAGTTCAAAAATAGCTCACTTCGTTGCAGATTCTTATGCAACTACTGTTGTTGGTGGTGGTGATACTGCTGACCTTGTTCAGAGAATCGGAGTTGATGAAGAGATGAGTTTTATCTCAACAGGTGGTGGAGCCTCTCTTGAACTTCTTGAGGGAAAAATACTTCCGGGTGTAGAATCTTTAATAATACCAGAGGCATAATAAAATGATAATTGCAGCGAACTTAAAAACTAATTTAACTCGAAAACAGACAGGTGAATATGTTAATGAACTAGAAAGTTATGTTAATGAAAACAATATATCTCAAGAAGTTTTAGTTTTTCCTGCAATGTCTAGTTTAGGCAACTATAAGGGTAAAGTTATCGTTGGAGCGCAAAATGCATATCCAACTCAAAATGGTGCATTTACTGGTGAAATAGGTACAGAGCAGCTAGACGAATTTGGTATAAAAACTATTTTAATCGGACATAGTGAGCGTCGTCATGTTTTAGGTGAAACGCAAGAAGAGCTTGTGAAGAAATTTAATTTTTACAAAGATTTAGGCTATAAAATAGTTTATTGCGTTGGTGAACCTTTAGAAAAACGTGAGGCTGGTAAGGATGAGATGATGAAGTATATCTCTGCTCAATATGAGGGTATCGATAGTTCATATGAGAATCTTATCATCGCTTATGAACCAGTTTGGGCGATAGGTACTGGACTTACTCCAACATTAGAAGATATAGAAGCTATCCACACAGACTTAAAAGAAAAATCATCTGCGCCACTTCTATATGGTGGAAGTGTGAAAGTTACAAACGCAGCAGAAGTTTTAGCACTTAAAAATATAGATGGTATTTTAGTAGGAAGTGCAGCACTTTATACTGAACACTTTTGTACTATGATTAGCTACGCTCAAGAGTTAGAAAAATAAAAGAGGAAAAACATCGATGATAATGAAAGGAAAAAAAGGTCTAATAGTAGGTCTTGCAAATAACAAATCAATAGCTTACGGTATAGCAAAATCTTGTGCAGAGCAGGGTGCTGAGATGGCATTTACATATCTTAATGATGCTCTTAAAAAAAGGGTTGAACCAATAGCTAAAGAGTTTGGTAGTGAGTATGTATATGAACTTGATGTTTCAAATGAAGAGCATATGGAAGGATTAGCGGCTAAAATAGAAAAGGATTTTGGGAAGATTGACTTTTTAGTTCATTCAGTTGCATTTGCACCAAAAGAGGCGCTAAGTGAACCTTTCATGAAGACTACAAAGCAAGCGTTTCAGATAGCTATGGACATCTCAGTATACTCTCTTATAGACTTAACTAACTGTTTAGAGTCCGTTTTAAGTGATGATGCTTCTATCTTAACACTTTCATATCTTGGTGGACCAAAATATATTGTTAACTATAATGTAATGGGTGTAGCAAAAGCTGCACTAGAGTCAACCGTAAGATATATGGCAGTTGACTTAGGTAAAAAAGGACAAAGAGTAAATGCAATTTCAGCAGGACCTATCAGAACTCTTGCTGCTGCAGGTATCGGTGATTTCAAACAGATTCTTAATTGGAATGAAGTAAATGCACCTCTAAAGAAAAATGTTACTATTAATCAAGTTGGTAACTCTTCCATGTATTTACTAAGTGATTTAGCATCTGGTGTAACAGGTGAAGTGCATTATGTAGATAGTGGGTATAACATCATGGGAATGGCAGCAGCTCAAACAAATGAAAAGGGAAAAACTGTTTTCTCTTGGGATATTAAATAGCCTTTAAATATTAAATGAACAAATAGGTGGTTAAATTTTAATCACCTCTCTCTTCTAAAAAATCAAATAATACGACATAATACTCTCAACAAAAAAATTACAAGGAAATTAAATGAAATTTATTAAACTTAGTTTAGTAGCAGCAGTACTTGCTACTGGAATGTTAGCAGCAGAGACATCAGAAATTGGTGTTAGTGCAAATATGGCAATTACAAGTAATTACGTATGGAGAGGTATGACTCAATCTAAAAACAGTCCTGCTATTCAAGGTGGAATTGATGTAGACTTTAAAGGTCTTTATGCAGGTGTTTGGGGCTCAAATATTGAATTTGGAGATGCTAAAGCATCTTTAGAAGCAGATGCTTATCTTGGATACTCTAATGAGGTTTCTGGATTTTCTTACGATATAGGTTACACACAATTTATATACCCTAATCAATCTAGTGAGCTTAATTTTGGTGAAGCTCATGCTAAATTAGGTTATGACTTTGAAGTGGTTGCGCTTGGTGCTGCTTATTATTATGGTATAGAAACTAATGATTTAGAACCTGAAAATGCTTGGGAAGCAAGTGTTTCTGTTCCATTACCAATGGAGTTCTCAGTAGATGTAACATATGGTGATTATGATAGTTCTGGTGCATATTATTTACTAGGAGTAAACAAATCATTTGGTAAATTTGATTTTACTCTAGCATATACTGCTAATGATGCTGATGGTGATTCTGATGCAGAACAAGACAACTTTGTAGCTACAATGGGTACAAGCTTCTAATATTACATTAAATTATTTCCCTCTCTTCCTGTTTTGTAGGGGGAAATAGTTCTCTATCTTTCTTATTTCGCTATAATTCTTTCATGCCACAACTAATCAAAAAACTTTTTTATATAATCTTTATGCTTATACTAATTTCTATTATCTCATTTTTAGCAATTCATTCGGCACCAAATAGTTTTCTTTCAGCAGGTGAGTTAAACCCAAATATGACTAAAGAAGTTATAGAACAGTTAAAAGCTGTTTATGGACTTGATAAGTCACTTACACAACAGTATATTGATTGGGTTGTTAATATTGTAACACTAAACTTTGGTGTATCTTTTGTAAGTGGTCAAGATGTGAGTGCTGAGATACTCAAACGACTACCCGTTACCCTTGTTATGAATGTAATAGCTTTAATCGCTGTCTTTGTATTATCTCTCTATCTTGGTATAAAAGCAGCCCTAAATTATGAGAAAAAGAGTGATTATATTATCCGTCAAATCTCTTTAGTATCTTTTTCTATGCCATCATTCTATTTAGCACTTTTGTTCATTATATTTTTTGCATTAAACTTAGATCTATTCCCAATAGCGGGACTTCATTCGGTGGAAGAGAAAACTGGCTTTGCAAATATTTTAGATATGGCTTGGCATTTAACTCTACCGATAGGGGTTATGATATTTGTAGGCCTTGGTAGCATGATAATCTATATTCGTTCTTTAACTTTAGAGATATTAAAGAGTGATTATTACTACTTTGCACTCTCACGTGGAGTGAGTAAAAATGAGTTGCTGCGTTTTTATATACTTCCAAATCTATTACCTCCAATAATTACACTCTTGGGACTTTCACTTCCCGGTCTTATCGGTGGCAGTGTTATTTTAGAGTCTATTTTTGGTATAGAAGGAATGGGGCAACTATTTTTTATGAGTGCATTAAGTAGAGATTATCCGATTATTATGGGAACATTGATGATTACTGCGTTTTTAACTCTGCTGGGGAATATGATAGCGGACTTACTTCTTTTGAAGTTAAATCCATATATGAAAAGAGGGTAGATTTCTCTGTCATTCTCGGACTTGATCCGGGAATCTAGTTGTTAGTAAGTTGAAATTAGATCCCCAGTCGAGCTGAGGATGACGGATTGTTATGATTAATTAAATAACGCCTCTAACGCATCAACACCATCTTTAGCTTCTTCAATTTCGCCATCTTCATTAGTAACTGAATCATTTTCAAGTAACTCAATTTGCATACCAGTAAGCATGGATGCTAAACGGATATTGATACCACTTTTACCAATTGCTTTACTTTTTTGGTCAGCTGGAAGAGTGATGATTGCTTTTTCATTTTCACCATCTTCATTTTTAACAATCTCTACGTGAGAGATAATTGCCGGACTCATAGTACGAGATACGAAAAGTTCAGGGATTGACGTGAACTCTATACAGTCAATGTTTTCACCAATAAGCTCATCACTCACTGCGTTTATACGGACACCCTTAACACCAACTGTCGCACCAACTGCATCAACTTGTGGGTGAGTACTTAAAATCGCTATTTTAGCTCTCTCACCAGGAATACGAGCAGCTTTTTCAATAATAACAGTACCTTCTGCAATTTCAGGAACTTCAAGTGCTAAAAGCTCTTCTAAAAATTTAGGAGATGTACGTGAAAGCTCGATTTGAATACCATTTTCTTTGTCCATATTTACGCGACGAACAACTGCTTTTATATGGTCACCAACATCAAAAAATTCACCTTTAATACGGCTTTTCATAGGTAGTACAGCACGTACTTCATCAACTTCTATATATGTTGAGTTTTGAGAATCAACACGTGTTACACGACCACTTACAAGAGTTCCAACTTTAGATTTATACTTGTTAAAAAGTTCATCTTCTACAAGTCTTTGTATGTGGTATTCAATCTCACGGTGAAGTTGAGATGCACCAGTTCTACCATAATCTTCAAGCTTGTGATCAATTTGAAGTTGGTCATCAAGCTCAACTTGATCATCATACTCTCTAGCATCTGTTATAGAGATATAAGCAGGTGCCAACTCTTCATCTAGTAATCTTTCATCTTCATCAGCCACAACAGTGATAGTTTGAACAATATTTATACTTTTAGTTTCATTATCTATTTGTGCTTCAAAAGCAAAGTTTCTATCAATTACTCTTTTTGCAGTCTGTACAAATGCAGTCTGTAGTGCTTCAATAACTTTTTCAGGTTGAAGACCTTTTTCGTGTGCAATTGCTTCAGCAATATCTAAAATTTTTTCCATATTTATAGCCTTTATTAAGGTGGTTTCACAAAAAATAAATAAAATAATTTGGGGGATTTCTTATGAAGTGTGAAATTATACTCAAAAAGTGCTAAAAACATCTTTAATCAGCTTTTTAGTAGTTTTTAACTATAATGCATTACTTTTATATATAAACTTAAGGATATACAGAATGGATTTAAAATTCGCAAGAACTGAGATAGATACTAAACCTAAGAAAGCTGACTTAGCTAAGATTGAAGCTAGTGTTGAAAAAGACGATAGTATCATATTTTATTTTGATAGAGAAAATTCTCATAAAGATTTATTAGAACTTCAAGATCATTTTGAAGCAAAGGGTAAAAGCTTTTATATGAGTGAAGTAAAATTTGGTCTTTCTGATAATGACTACATGTACCAAGTTCACATCGTAAACTAGTAAAGACATTTAATGAGCAAAAAATTATTTATTGAAACATTAGGTTGTGCGATGAACTCTCGTGACTCTGAGCATATGATTGCTGAGTTAAGAGAAAAAGAGGGGTATGAAACTACACAAACTCTTGAAGAAGCTGACCTTATTTTAATAAATACCTGTTCTGTTAGAGAAAAACCTGTTCATAAGCTTTTTAGCGAACTTGGTGGCTTTAATAAAAAGAAAAAGAAAGGTGCTAAGATTGGTGTTTGCGGCTGTACTGCTTCACATCTTGGACAAGAGATAATTGATAGAGCTCCTTATGTAAACTTTGTTTTGGGTGCAAGAAATGTATCTAAAATCAGTGAAGTTTTGCATAAAGACAAGGCTGTTGAGATAGATATAAACTATGATGAGAGTGAGTTCGCGTTTAAAGATTTTAGAACATCCCCATATAAGGGTTTTATAAATATCTCTATAGGTTGCGATAAAGCTTGTACTTTTTGTATCGTTCCAAAAACTCGTGGTGACGAGATTTCTATACCAGATAATCTAATCATTCAAGAGGCTCAGAAAATCGTTGATAGCGGGGCAAAAGAGATTTTTCTTTTAGGTCAAAATGTTAATAACTATGGTCGCCGTTTTTCAGGTGACACAGAAAAAGTAAACTTTACAGAACTACTTCGTCGTCTCTCAAAAATAGAAAAATTAGAGCGTATCCGTTTTACTTCTCCACACCCTTTTCATATGGATGATGAGTTCATAGAAGAGTTCGCACGTAATCCAAAAATCTGTAAATCAATGCACATGCCACTTCAAAGTGGCTCAAGTAAGATTTTAAAAGATATGAAACGCGGATATACAAAAGAGTGGTTTTTAAATCGTGTGCAAAAACTAAAATCTGAATGTCCAGAAGCCACAATAAGCACAGATATTATTGTTGCGTTTCCTGGTGAAAGTGATGAAGATTTTGCTGAGACGATAGATATTATGAACAAGGTAAAATTTGATCAGATTTTTTCTTTTAAATACTCTCCTCGTCCTGAGACTGAAGCTGAACATTTTACAAATATAGTTGATGATGAAGTTGGTTCTGATAGACTTAGCTTTTTGCAATCTCTAAATAATGAGATTATTGATGAGAAAAATGCCACTCAAGTTGGAAACACTTACCGCGTTTACTTTGAAGCACTTAACAAAGACAACTATGTAGCTGGAAGAAGTGATAATAATATTCTAATTAAAGTGAAAGGCTCTGAAGAACTTCTAGGAGAATTCAGAGATGTTAAAATCACTTCTTTTGGTAGAACAATTTTAACAGGCGAGATAATTGCTTAAAAAAATAAGCCGCTCACTTGCTCTTATTCTTGTACCACTAATTGGCTCACTTCTCATACGTCTTATAAGTCTTACAAACAAAAAAGAGTTTATTTCTCCCGAGTCTTTGGGGGATGAACCATTTATCATGGCTTGTTGGCATGGTGAACTTCTTATGATTCCTTATGCATATACAAAATTTAAAAAAGATCCTCACGTGAAGTTATTAATATCAGAACATTTTGATGGAAACTTAATTGCTAAAACACTCAATCATTTTGGATTTGAGACTATTCGTGGTTCTAGTACTAGGGGTGGAGCTAAAGCACTTATCCAGTCTATTAAAGAGCTGAAAAATGGTTATGACTTAGGAATCACACCAGATGGTCCCAAGGGTCCAAGACATGAAATTAGTGATGGAATAGTTGTAATGGCACAAAAAGCTAAGGTGAAAATTACTCTTGTTGAGATAAAACCGAGTGCTTACTGGCAGCTCGGTTCTTGGGATAAATTTGTAATTCCAAAACCTTTTGGTACTATTAGGTATTACATAAGTGATTTAATAGATATTCGTGACATGGAATTTGAAGAGGCGCGAGTATTATTAAAAGAGGGATTATTAAAGCATGAATACTAAAATTGCATTTCCAGCTGTAGCTATTTTTCTACTTTTAATAATGGGTGGTTACTTTTTAGTGAACCCGTCATATCAAAAATCTATCCAAGCGAAATACTATTTTGAGATGGGTGAGTATAATGAAGCATATACTTTAGCCAATGAAGCATTTAGCTTAGATGTTTATAATCGTATGGCATCTACAGTTATGGCTCAATCAAAGACATCATTAAGATATGTGAAGTATATAGATATGGCTAAAGAGTACATGGTTAAAATAAATAAAATTGCCAAGCACGAATCAATTACAGATGCTGATAAAGCAAAAATAAAAATTATGAGTGAAATTGTTATAGACTCATATGTAAAACTAGCACCAAGTGTTATTACAGACACTGAGTTAGTAAAAGAGGCCGCTTCTTATAACAAAAACTTTGAGCAACTACTTGAAAAAGTCAATAGGTAAACAAAGAGTAGATTACTTAGAATCACTAGAAAAATTTCGAGGTTATTCTGACCTCACAATAAAAAGTTATGATGAGTCGATTAAAGAGGCCCTCTCTTTTGTAGAAATAATAGAAGAAGATTCACAAACTGTCATAAACTTAATGCCGTACCGTATAAAAATAGCTCATTTAAACGCAAAAACTATCTCAAAGAAATTGAGTGCTATTAGAGGCTTTGTAGAGTATCTCAATGATAATGGCATGAGTTGCGTTTTAAAGTCAGATGATAGTGTAAAGGTTGCTAAAACACTCCCAAAACCAATCTCTCATCAGCATATTTTAGAAGCTCTTGAATATGGGGATATACAAGAAAAATTAATTATTATCATGCTTTATACATTAGGACTTCGTATCTCAGAACTCTCTTCATTGGAGTTGGATGATATAAAAGATGAATGGGTTCGCGTTTTAGGTAAGGGAAATAAGCACAGAGACCTACCGTTAATAAGCTCAACAAAGAGGATTTTAGATGAGTATTTAGGTGTTTTTATGTTAAAAAAATTCCTTTTTGAAAAAAGTGGCGAAAAATTAAGCGAAAATAGTCTAAGATATATCGTTACTAAGGTCTTTAGAAAAATTGGCATTAAAGTAACACCACACCAACTTAGACACTCATATGCGACTTCACTATTAAACAGTGGGGCTCCAATTGTCGATGTTAGTGAGTTGTTAGGTCACTCTTCTATGGCAACAACACAAATATATACTAAATTAGGCAGTGCATTGAAACAACAAAATTACAATAAAGCACATCCACTTTGCGGACTGGATGATTAATGCTGGGTAAATTTTTCGAATCCTTATATCTCAAAGTATTTGTTAATATTGTTGTTAAAAACTCTACAACTGATGTGTATATAGAATTATGCTCAAGAAAGGGCGTAATTGATAATGCTGAAGATAGTTTCAACACTACAAAAATGAGTGAAGATATGTTGGACTTCATTACCTCTTACACGAGAGAGTCACCATTTTCATACACCTCAATTCTAGATATGTCAGAGTCTCAGGGTGCAATCCCAACATGTTCAAAAAATAGACTCTCTTATTATTATGATGTAAGTGCGAGTGAGTATAAGTGTCATGATAAAAAATGGACACACTATACATCAAAGTCTGATCTCTATGATATGGAGAGAAGATATCAAGAAGCAGGTGTAGATTTTGTATTTTCACCATTTTCTATTCTTGCAAACTTTTTTAAAGACAAGATTAACTCTCATCATGCAATGTATATCTTAGTGCAAGAGGGATTCATCTCTTTGTGCGTATTTGATAACTCCCAACTACTTTTTGCTCAACATCTAGATATGGAAAAAATTATAGAGAGTGATGACTTACTAATGGATGATTCTGATGAAGAGTTAGATTTAGATGATGGGATTGACTTAGAAGATATTGATGCTATGGATGCTGATGACTCTTTAGATGATTTTAGTGATATAGAAGACCTTGACTCTTTAGAAGAGATAGATGAATTTTCTGATAATAAAGATGTTGAAGAGGAGTTTTATCACGAAGAGAGTAGTGAATTGCCAAAAAATGAAGATACAGGTTTTAATGAAGATTACCAAATATTTTCTCTTATTCAGAGTTCCATGAATTATTTCTATAAAGATGAAAAATATGAGAGTAAGTTTATTGAAAATGTATATATTGCCGATGCTGTAGGAATTTCAACTGATCTTAAACGCTATCTTGAAGAGGAGATGTTTTTGAGTGTATATGTTAGACACTTAGAACTTGGTGCTGAAGTCTCAGAACTCGCACGTAGTGAGGTTGGTTTATGAAATATAGCTATATAATACCTCGTAAAAAAACTGTTTTCACCTCTGAAGTACAGTTACTATTGACATTTTTTTCAATTACTCTTGGAATGCTATTTATTACATATATATTTTTACTCTTTAAAGATTATAGCTTTTTGTCAGATATGGATGAGATAGCAGTAGTCCAATCAGAACTTAATGTTAATGTTGAAGATATGAAAGAGCAGATTACTTTTATTGAAAAAGAGAATCTTTTAGCTCAAAAAGTTTATACTCAAAATACAGTTTTAAAAGACTCTATTGCAAATCTTTTTGATTTAGTTCCACAAAGGATAACACTCTCAGAGGCAAAACTTTTAGAGAATGGATTAATCCTTTATGGTGTTACTCCAAATAAAGATGTATATAACTTTATGCTTCAAGCACCACTGCGCTCTATTTTTCACAGAACATATAGTAGTTTCTACCCTGAGGAGAATGGTTGGCTGCGTTTTGTGTCGACAAACTATATTGATGAAGAGATAAACTTGTCTCAGGAGATAGATAATGAAAATTAGTATTTCCCGTCAGCATATATATCTTCTTTATATGTTGACATTTTTTCTTATCTTTGTACTTCTATTTTCATTTGCAGTATTGATTCCTGAGGGAAAAGAGTATAGAAAAGATAGAGTTGAGTTTAAAAAAGAGTCTAAAGAACTTAGAAGGTATCAAAACTTCCATGATGATGTGCAAGCTAGACTAAAAGAACTTCAAAGTGAAAATAGAAATATTATTACTGCGTTTGATGCTAGTTTTGATCCCTATAGATTTCAAAAACAACATAGAGATTATTTTTCAGCTCTAACACTTTCTAAACTTTTACAAGTGAGTAATGATAATGAGTTTATTGCATACGAAGTAAATACAACTTCTGAGATTAGTTCACCAAAAAGTTTTTATGACTTCTTAGATGCAGTAAATAAAAGTGATTGGATTATATCAGTTGAGTTCCCAATCAACTTCAAACGTGATGGTGAGATGATAAAGTCAAGTTTTACAATGAAAGTTTTTTCTGCTAATAATGATAGCAATAGTACTAAAAAAGTAGCTGAATAATTAGTTTTAGGGCATCATCATTTTCAAATAGATAGCCTCTGAGTTTTGGTTCGATTTTTAGAAGTCTCATTTTCTCCTTAAACTCTTTTGACAACTTTTGAGTTTTAACAAAGGGAGTTATAAAAACAAATCCATGCTCTTGATTGATGATAAACTTTCTTCCAGCAATCAAACTTTTTTTACTCTTTAGAAGTTCTCTTTCACTAGCACTTAACATATGATTTTGTGATTTTAGATATTTGTCAATTACATAAATATCATTTCGAGAGTTTTGTGAACTTTTAAAGTATGCAAAGTTTCCGAGAGTCTGTAAATCTATATCTTGAATTAAAGAGGCTCTATCTTCATCTAAATAATCAAAACTTTTTTTAATTCCACTAAGATATTTTTTTAAAAGAGGGGAAGTGTAGTTATGTCTAAAGGAATTGCGTTTAATATCTTCATCTAAGTTGCTTTCATCTTCAAAATATTTTATTTTTTTCTCTTTTAAAAAGCTAAGGAGTTCTTGCTTATCAAGATGTAAAAGAGGGCGAAGCAGTGTGTAATTATCTCTTGAAGTAGACTCTTGTATGCCAGCTAACTCAGCACAACCGGCACCTTTACAAAACTGCATCAGCATCCACTCAAATCTATCTCCGAGATGATGAGCAGTGAGAAGATTTTCGTAATTATACTCTTTGATAAGTTCTTCAAAAAAGTCATATCTTGTTTCTCTTGCGTGAGCTTCAAAGTTTTTATCTATCTTAGCAACGCTAAGAGTGTGACACTTCAAGTTATGTGTGTGTGCGAGTTCTTTAGCATAGGCGACTTCTTTTTTACTTTGTTCTCGTATGTTGTAGTCAACAATTGCTATATCAAAGTTAATATTATTTTCTAAAAGGATAAAGAAAAGAGCGCTAGAATCTACACCAGCAGAAAATGCCAGTAGATTTTTTTTACCTTGAAGTTGTCCTAAAGAGGATTTTTTAAGCATTATCCACAGTGGCAGTTAGAATATTTCCCACTAACTCAGTAACTTTTGCTTTATAAATTTTTCCAAACTCTAAATCTTCATCTTTTACTCTGTCATTTACATAGATTTCACCATCAATTTCAGGTGCCCAGATAGTTTTTCTCGCACTGAGAAGAAACTCATGCTCATCACTCTCTCCATCAATGATAAGCTCTATGTTAGAGCCAACCTCTGCTTCAAGAGATTTTTTTGTACATTCTGCAGCTATATCACCTAAGGTTTGTGCTCGATGGGCAATAGTCTCATCATCAATTTTAGTTTTCATATCGTAGGCCGGTGTTGTCTCTTCATCGGAGTATGAAAATACATTTATTCTATCAAAACCAAAAGATGAAGCAAACTCACACATTTCTTTAAACATCTCCTCTGTCTCATTTGGATGACCAACAATAAAGCTTGTACGGACAAAAGAGTTAGGTAGTTGTCTCATGAATTGTAAAAGTTCAATTGTCTTATCTTTACCAAATCCACGTTTCATAAGACGTAGCATATCATCATTTATATGTTGAATAGGCATATCAAAGTAGTTATGAAAGATTTCACTTTTTGCAATATTTTTAAGTAGTGAGATAGTTGTAGTTGATGGATAAAGATAAAGTATTCTAGCACTTTTAACACCTTCAATAAGCTCAATTCTCTGAATAAGAAGTGATAAGCCATCTTTGATGTTTTGGTCACGTAGGTATGAGCTAGAATCTTGAGACACAAAAGAGAAATCATAGTACCCTTTTTTCACTAGTCCTTCAACCTCACTAGCAATTGAGTCTAAGTTACGAGAGTTTAGCTTTCCTTTAAATGATGGAATAGCACAAAAACTACAAGTTTGATTACAGCCCTCAGAGAGTTTGATGTAAGCATGGTAAGTTGAGCCAGTTACAACACGTTCTGCACCATCAATTAGATAAACTTCTTCAGAAAATCTACTCTTTTTTTCCACTAAAAGTTCATCGATATGGTCATAATCTCCAACACCAGTAAATATATCAACCTCTGGAATTTGTACCATCAGATCATCTTTATATCGCTCACTAAGACAGCCAGCCATTACTAAAACACTATCTTCTTTTCTAGCTTCGTGCAGTGATAGAACTGTATTTACAGACTCCTCTTTTGCAGCATCAATAAAACCGCAAGTATTTACAATAATAACATCTGCGTCTTGGCTATCGTCAGTTAGTTCAAAGTTCTGAAGTTTACCCATCATTACTTCTGTATCAACAAGGTTTTTAGTACATCCAAGAGAGACTATGTGAAGTTTATTGCTCATTTTTCTTCTTTTTACTGATGTTACACACTATTATGAGCAAAGCCCATTATAGTGGCAGGGACTAAAGTCCCTACAATCCCCTAAAGCTACAAAAACAAGTTTTTGAGAAAAGTTGTAATATCATTATTATTTTATTTATGTAATTATATCGTATAATTCCTACATGAATATATATGATGTTTTAATTCTCGGTGGGGGTGCTAGTGGCTTGATGTGTGCTAGCCATTTAGATAAAAATTTAAAAGTTGCAATAGTTGATGGAAATGATAAAGTCGCAAAAAAATTGAAAATTTCTGGTGGTGGTAAATGTAACATCACAAATGTAGAGGTTAGTGTAAATAATTTTGATGGTGATTCAGAGTTAGTTGAGTATGCTTTATCTATTTTTTCAAGAGATGATTTATTGAAATTTTTAGAAGATAATGGTGTAAATCCAATTATACGAAAAGACAGATACTATTTTTGTAAAAATTCTTCTGATGAGATTATTAATATATTAAAAAGAAAAACGCAGAATTTTGAGACTCTTTTAAATAGAGAGATAATAGAAGTAAAAAAAATAGACGAAATTTTTGAACTTAAAACATCAAAAGGCATACTTAAATCACAAAAAGTCGTAGTTGCAACTGGTGGAAAAAGTTTTAAAAACTTAGGTGCAAGTGAGATTGGGTTAAAAATCGCAAAAGATTTTGCTATAAAAATAAAAGAGTTTACTCCTGCTCTCGTTGGTATGACACTTCAAAAAGATCAATTTTGGATGAAAGAGTTAAGTGGGCTTAGTTGTTATGTCCATATAACTGTAAAGGATAAGATTTTAAAAGAAGATATGCTTTTCGCACATAAAGGAATAAGTGGACCATCTGTACTTTCAGCCTCACTTTACTGGCAAAAAGGAAATATAAGTGTGAATTTTTTACCAAATAATAATATTATAAATTTAATTAATAGTAGTAAAAAACTTGTAAGTTCTACAATTCCTCTTCCTAAAAGACTCTCCCATGCTATTTTAAAAGCTCTAAATGTTGATGATATTGAGTGTAATAGATTAAATAAACAGACTATAGAGAACTTGAAAAATATACATAGTTATGAATTTGCACCAGCTGGTAATTTTGGTTTCGCAAAGGCTGAAGTAAGCCGTGGTGGCGTGATTTGTGAAGAATTAAATCGATATACACTCGAAGCTTTAGATGTGGCAGGCTTATATTTTATAGGTGAAGTTGTTGATGTGACGGGAGAACTTGGAGGGTACAACTTTCAGTGGGCATTTAGCAGTGGTATGGTTTGTGCTTGTAATATATGAAATTTTTAATTAACTATTTTAAGATAATCGTCGATTTAGATGAAAGAATTTTTAATTCTTTCTTAATAGTTAGTATGATAGAATTGAATCACATTTGTTAAAGAAGGTTTATTTATGCGTATTTTAAAAAAAATAATGGTTATTGTATCTTTGTCTGCTTTATTTATATTAAGTGGATGTCAAGAGAATAATAGTGATGTTGTGGCTGGAACTCCAGTAATAGTTTCAAATCCTACAAATCCTAGTGTCTCGATTATTATGAGTACAACTTCTTCCAAAGTTACATCAAATAATCAAATAGTAAATGTACAAGTCAGAGCGATAGATGATGCAAATGTACCCTACACGAAAGGTAATATAAAAATTATTTATCCAAATGATGTTAGATTGGGTAGGGATGTGGGTAGATTTGCTGCAATTAATGTTGCATTAGATAATGGAGGCATTGCAGATTTTATATATACAGCGCCAGATGATCTTTTATCTGATAAATCAAATATAGAATTTGCATTTTATCATGATTCTAATCCTGCTAATGCTATACCGTATACCATATATATAAATCCAGATCAGAATCAAACACATATAGATACAAAATATAATTTAGAAATTAATCCATTTGATGGATTATTTACTATCAATTTAGAAAGTTCTAAAGCATTTGTTACGAGAGTTGCCGATAAAGATGGTAAAGATATTACAGAAGGAAATTACACTATTGAAAATCTAAATCCACTTTTAGGTACTTTATACGATAATTCCAATGCGAAGATTGATTCAACAGATATTTTTACGAGTAAAGATGTTAACTTTAGAGTTGATACAGGGAAAACATCTGGGACAATGCCTCTAAAAGTCAATGTTACTTTTATTGATGCTAATGGTGATGTAGAAAATTTGGAAAAGGTGTTCAATCTTACAATATTCTCTGGACCACCAACCGCTATGAGTATTAGTTATGTTGCAACAGGACAAGATGCTGGTCACTCACAGTTTATAGAAGAGTTTAGTATTAAGCTGACAGATAAATATAATAATTATGTAAACACTCGGCCAATGATTCAAGTTGGTGCTATTGCAGGATATGCTAAAGATCAAAGTGTTTATCCTGCTATTAAAGCTGCTGCAGATGCAACAACAAATGGCACATATACAAAGACACCTGCTTCAGCTGACTTTAATGTTAGTAAATTATATAATGGTAATTTAATTGCATTAAGGAGTGATGCAGATATAAGTAATCACTCAGCAACCTACTCGAAAATAACAATAGGTAATTCAATGAATTATGATATTACTAACTTTGATAAATTTAATAATGTTATAGTGACATTTGGTAATGGATATAGATATCAAAAGTCTGGGAAATGGGATATAGAATCTGTTGATACAACTACTGATGAGTTTATCTTAAAAGATAAGTATGATAAAGTATCAGCTGGTTTTGATATGGGCTTTGCAATTGGAAATAACTTTAGACAAGATACATGTAAATATGGAAGAGAATGGGTTTTGACAACAGAGTCTGCTGATGGTACATATCAGGTTGATCGCTCAGGTTTTGCTAGAATTAAGATGCCATATGATTATTACTTAGCAGGCAAAGATATTGTTGTTTATGCAAATTTAATAGGAAATGTTTTAGGTAATATTGATGAAACTGTTCGTGTAGGTGAAGCTATAAAAGCCACTCTTAGAGGACATGGCTTACACGCTGAACCAAATGCAGGATATACTATAGCTGCAGGTGCTCCAATGTCGCCAGGCTATAAATTTAGTTGGAGATTAAAAGATACTCAAGAATGGCACAGAAATGGACATGCTGGAGGTTATGCACTAAAAACAACGGGAGGTGCACACTGTCAAAACCCAGTATACAGTGACTATAGAAATTGTGTAGATGAAGGTACCGTAACTGTAAGTTATTCTTGCCAAGGTGGAGGAGAAGATGGAACTATTATTCTTAGTGATGGATTCGTTGCTACTGAATTAGTGTATTAATAAGAATCAAGTATTAAAAGGAAAAAAATGAAAAATAAATTTAGTAAAATAGTTATTTCGGCACTTTTAGTTTCAAGTTCAATTATGGCAGATGATTCTGTTATATCTTATTCATATGATGGTGCTTACTCTTTTGTTGCCATTGAAAGTCTTGCAGGTAGATTAGATGTTGAAGGCCCAACTAGTATAGATAAGTATAATATGTATGGTGGTGGAGTTAAAATAGGAGCCCAAACAGATAGCTATAAAATTTACTTAAATGCTAATTATTATGATGCTGATGGCTTTGATTATATGGCAACATACGGAGTTGGACTTCAGTATATGTTTAAGTTTTCTAAAGTGATGAACGCCTTTTTGGGTGTAAATACTGGTATGGCAAATATGAGGTTTTTAAAATCCGTTGGAACAAGTAGAACTATTTCGGACCCATATATAGGTGGAGAGGCAGGACTTAATTTACATTTAGGAGATGACCTAGACTTAGAAATAGGAGCTAGACTTTTATCTATAGATGCTACAAATACTATAAATGGTGTTACTTATACTTTTGATAATATGCTTACTGGATATGCAAGTATAAACTTTAAATGGAAAATGGATTAGTCTGAAATATCTTTTTATTTTATTAGCGTTTTTATCTATTATTAACGCTGATAAAATAAACAAAAAATACCTAATGAAAATATTGGGCTCTAAATAATCATCAATCATCTTTAGCTTTAAACTTTTAGTAACTTTTTATAAGAGAAAAGACCCCACTATCGATAGCATATGGAGTATTATGAATCTTGATATTTTCTCATTTTTCTAAGCAAACGACTCTTCTCTGCTAAAAAAAATCTTTATCAGTATTTAATCTAGAATGCATTGATATATCTCTCTGTGCTACGTTCTTTTGATACAATTACAAATCTTATGTAGCAGTTTAATTAAGTGTTGCATTCACTACTTGAATTGGCGAAATAAATTGTTTAATTGATATATTTGCTGATTAGGGTTACTTTGAATAGAAAATAGTTGAAATTTCTTGAAATACCGTAGATAAAGTGAGTGTGGATGGTGCTCGATACTGGATTTGAACCAGTGACCACCTCCATGTCATGGAGGCACTCTACCACTGAGTTAATCGAGCAAGTTTAATAAAAACATCATTCTACCAAAAAATTCTTAAAATAATTTTTTTCCTTTAATTCAAAAAACTCTTCCATCTTTATATTTAATTTATGTTTATTGAGTGTATAATTCCATATATAAAAAGTACCATAGAGGGTAAATTATGAATTTGACTGAATTAGAAGATTTAGGACTGAAAAATATTGGTAATGTTTATCATAATCTTAGTTATGATGAGTTGATTAAACATGAATTAGATAATGGTGAAGTACAACAGACTAATAAAGGTGCTACAGCCGTAGATACTGGTATATTTACTGGTAGAAGTCCTAAAGATAAGTATTTTGTAGATCGTGATCCTTCTAACAAGTATATAGCTTGGGGTGATGTGAATAAAAAAGTTTCTTCAGAAATCTTTGAAGAGCTTTTAGTTGTTGCTCAAGAACAACTTTCAAGTACTAACCTTTATGTAACAGATGTTTTTTGTGGTTCGTCTATAGCTTCAAAAAAATCAGTTCGTTTTGTATCTGAAATAGCTTGGCAATCTCACTTTGTTAAAAATATGTTTATTCGTCCAACTGAACCAGAATTAGAAGTATTCAAATCTGATTTTGTCGTTTTAAATGCTTGTAAAGCGGTAAATGATAAATGGAAAGAGCATGGACTTAACTCAGAAGTATTTGTACTTTTTGATGTTGAAAACAACATAGCTATTATCGGTGGTACTTGGTATGGTGGTGAGATGAAAAAAGGAATTTTTTCAATGATGAACTACTGGTTACCACTAGAGGGTAAGCTTGCAATGCACTGTTCAGCAAATGTTGGTGAAAAAGGTGATACTGCACTTTTCTTTGGACTAAGCGGAACAGGTAAAACAACTCTTTCAACTGATCCACATAGAGCCTTAATCGGTGATGATGAGCACGGTTGGGATAATTATGGTGTCTTCAACTTTGAGGGTGGATGCTATGCAAAAGTAATTAATCTTGATGGTAAAAGTGAACCAGAAATTTATGGAGCCATTAGAACTAATGCCCTTCTTGAAAATGTAGTTATGTATGGTGAGGGTGAAGTAGATTATGAAGATGGCTCAAAAACTGAGAATACTCGTGTCTCTTACCCTATCGAGCATATTGAGAATCATAAAGAAGATTTGATGGCAGGTCATCCTGAAAATATCATCTTCTTAACTGCAGATGCTTTTGGTGTTTTACCTCCAGTGTCTAAACTTACTAAAGAACAAGCAATGTACTACTTCTTAAGTGGTTATACTGCAAAAGTTGCAGGAACTGAACGCGGTATCACTGAGCCTGTAGCAACTTTCAGCGCTTGTTTTGGTGAAGCTTTTTTACCACTGCACCCAACAGTTTATGCAAAACTTCTTGGTGAAAAAATTGATGAGCATAATGTAAATGTTTATCTTGTAAACACTGGTTGGACTGGCGGTGGTTATGGTGTTGGAAAACGCATGAGTATTAGAGATACACGTGCTTGTATAAATGCTATTCTTGATGGAAGTATTAAAGAGAGTGAGTTTGATACTACAAAAACGTTTAGACTTCATGTTCCAAAAACATTAGGAAATCTTAAACCTGAGATTTTAAATCCTCGTAATGCTTGGGAAGATAAAGAACTGTTTGATAAAACTAGAGATAAACTTGCTGCGATGTTTGTTGAAAACTATAAAAAATATCAAGATGGGGAGCATACAGACTACGCACCATATGGTCCGATAGTAGGTTCTTAAAATTTCATCTTCACTGCACCTTGCATAAAAATCCAATACGGCAGGCTTATAGCCTTGCCTTGATTGGATATTTTCCACAATCTACAGCAAATCTAAAACTTTTGATTTGCTAAATTATTCAACTTTAAATTATTACTTTTTAACTTTCTTTTTTGTAGCTTTTTCCATATATAACCATAGTCCACCACCAAAGACTACTAATATCATTGGGGCAATCCAAGGTTTGTCTCCTATTATTTTTGCAAGTTCAACTAAAACACTTCCAGAATAATAACTTCCAAGACCGAATGCTAAAGCCCAAACTGCAGCACTTAGTACATTTAAAATTGCAAACTTTTTAAAGTCATATTTTGTGAGTCCAATGGCAATAGGAATTAATGTTTTAATGCCGTATACGAATTTTTGAAGTAGAATTATCCATGAACCATATTTTTTCATCATTACGTGAGCAAGTGCTAATTTTCGTCTATGTTTACGAAACCCTTCCATCATCATAGTTTTTTGGTATCTTGCCATATAAAAAAGTAAAACATCACCTATCGCATTTGCTAAAAATGCGATAGCTATTGATGTAGTTAAATCCATTTTCCCCATAAATGATAGGACACCAGCTCCAATTAGTGCTACAAATCCACCACCAAGTGAGTAGAGAAAAAGACCTATATATCCATAGGTTACTAAATTACTAAAAGTATCTTCCATATTTTTCCTAAAGTTGTTTAATTTTCATAATTTCATCACGAAGACGAGCTGCTTCTTCAAAGTTTAACTCTTTGGCAGCTCTCTTCATTTTGAGTTGTAACTCTTTTGTGATTGCTTTTTTTTCTGATGCAGGCATTTTATCCATTTTTTTGTGTTTTTGGTAGAGGTCACCATGCTCTTCTAGTTTTAAATTCTCATCTAGTTTACGAATTGTAGTTGTTGGAGTTATTCCATACTTTTTATTATGAGCCTCTTGTATCTCACGTCTTTGGTTTGTTTTGTCAATTGCCCTTTGCATTGAGCCAGTAATTTTGTTTGCATATAAAATTACTCTACCATTTGAGTTCCTGGCTCCACGACCTATAGTCTGAACAAGAGCAGTCTCACTTCTTAAAAAACCTTCTTTATCTGCATCTAAGATAGCTACTAAACTTACTTCAGGTAAATCAAGCCCCTCACGTAAGAGATTAATTCCGATAAGTACATCAAACTCACCTAAACGCAGTGCACGAATGATTTGGTTTCGCTCTATTGTATCAATATCTGAATGCATATACTGAACTTTTATACCTAAATCAGCTAAATATTTTGTAAGTGCTTCTGCCATTTTTTTCGTTAGAACAGTTATGAGAATTCTCTCATTTTTAGGAGTCACTTTCTTTATCTCATCATGTATATCTTCAACCTGATTATCTGATGTTTTTATCTCTATAACTGGGTCAAGCAGACCTGTTGGACGGATTATTTGTTTTGCAGTCATACTTGACATCTCTAACTCATACTCAGCAGGAGTTGCAGATACAAAAAGATAGTGAGGTGCTTTGTTAATATACTCATCTGCTTTTAAAGGACGATTGTCTAGTGCTGAGGGTAATCTAAAACCATAATCCACTAAAACTTCTTTTCTAGCTCTATCTCCCGCATACATTCCACGATATTGAGGAAGTGATACGTGAGACTCATCAACTATTACTAAATAATCCTTATTACGTTCTGCAAAGTAATCTAAAAGGGTAAAAGGAGCCTCTCCCGGTTTTTTATTGGTAAGTAGACGTGAGTAGTTTTCAACTCCCTTACACATGCCAGTCGTTTGAAGCATCTCTAAATCAAATTCTACTCTCTGTTTTAAGCGCTGATGCTCTAATAGTTTGCCTTGATTTGTGAAGTATGCAAGTCTATCATCAAGCTCTTCTTCTATGCGTTTAATAGCAACAGCCATTTTTTCTTGAGATACACTAAACTGTGAACAAGCGTATATGGTAAACTTTTTATGATCTTCTAGACGTTTATTGTCAATGATATCAAAAGTATATATAGCCTCTATCTCATCACCAAAAAACTCTATACGAATAGCCTCTTGTTCAAAGTAGGGAGGGTAAATATCTAAACTCTCTCCATTTACACGTATATGTCCACTGTCAAAATAGGTGTCATTCCTAGCATAACCCATTTCAACTAAACGCAGTAGAAGTTTCTTTTGATTTATTTCATCTCCAACTTCAAGAGCTTGAACCATATTGAGATACTCTTCGGGGTCACCAAGACCATAGTTAGCAGATACAGAGGCAATAACTATAACATCATCATAAGAGAGTAAATTTGCAGTTGAACTCAAACGCATACGTTCTAACTCATCATTGATAGCACTATCTTTTTCTATAAATAAATCTTGACGAGGAATGTAAGCCTCCGGCTGATAATAATCATAGTAAGATACAAAATACTCAACATGAGCATTAGGAAAAAACCCACGAAACTCAGAGTACAACTGTGCCGCTAAAGTTTTGTTATGAGTCATAATGATAGTAGGCATCTTAACATTCTCTATAACCTTCGCCATAGTGTATGTCTTACCACTACCAGTTACACCTTCAAGTGTTTGGTAACGATTACCTTTAAGTATAGAATCAGTAAGTTCTTTGATAGCAGTAGGCTGATCACCTGCTGGAGAATATGGGGATTCTACGATAAATTCTGGTTTCTTTTTCATTGGTGGAATTATAGCTTTTTATTGTGAATATGGCTTGTATTTAGTTTATTTTTGAAAAGTGGTTGTTATATGGCTGCCGAGAAATTATTGAATTTCTATATCTTCTTCATGAAAATCAATATATCTGTAAATAGAGATTATTTTATAGTAATGGTTCTGAGAGCTTGATACCATTGGTCTTTGGAAGTATTATATAGGTTCAATGATTAGGTTTTATGATATTTTATAGTAATTGAAAATTATTATGTTCGTATATATCTTTAGCTATAATCCTTCTATGCAAAATAAGATTGATATAGAAAAACAAGCTATCAAATATCTCAAAGAAAATAAAGAACTTTTATTTAGTTCTTATCTAGATAAATATCTTCCGATGGATGAGAAAGTAGCATATTTTACTGCTGGACCAAGTGGTGCAGGTAAGACAGAATTTATTCAGCAATTTTTAGAAGTTGAGCAAAATTTATTACATTTAGATATTGATACTATTAGAAGCTTTTTCACTTCTATCGGTTACGATGGAAGCAATAGTGATATATTTCAAAAACCTGCGAGTTGGGGAGTTCAATTTTTATTTGATGAAGCTATAAAAGAGAGAAATTTATCTTTAGTTGTAGACTCAAATTTATCACACTTTCAAACTGCAAAAGAAAATATGGTAAAATTACTCAAACAGAATTATAAAATAGAGATATTTTATGTTTACAATGATTTAGAAAAATGCTTTTTATATACAAAGAAACGAGAGTCAGTTACAAAGAGAGCTGTTCCCGAAAATATATTTTTTAAAAGTGTTGTAAAATCAAGAAGTACAACTTATGAAATTAAGAAATTATTTGCTCAAAACATAACTTTAAATGTTATTGACAAAAGAGATGATAGTTACTATGAAGATATTGACTGTAAGCAATTTAAAGAAATTATACCTGTATACGAGGATTAAAAATGACTAAACCAATGAACCCATTATTAAAACCAGAGAATAGAAAAGAGTTTATAAAACAAGCGATGAAAGCTATGTCTGAGCGACAAGATAAGATTATTCAACAAGCGGATACAATCATTGATGATGTAGTGAGTTTTGAGAAGAGTGTTCATCAAAAATTTGTGGCTTATGCGACTCGATGATCTTTACTTTAAACTAAATTCACTTGAATCTCAAAAGTACTCTATAGAACAAGAGATACTAAAGACTAAACAAACGATAGAAAAACTTTCTCCTTTTAGTAAGCAACAAAAAATCTCTTTATTCAAATCTCTTTTCATAGCTCGTGAAGATGTCTATCCAAAATATTGGGTTAGCAAAGATGGGACTAAAAAAGGCTATTCTCCTATTTCATACACTTTTAGAGGACAAGATTATATTCCTATAAATGATAATATCATTCAAAAGCATCTAGAAGGTAAAATAAGATTAGGTACATATGCTGTTATAAATCAAACTTTGGCGAAGTTTTTAGTCATAGATTTGGATAAAGCAAATTTTATAGAAGATGCAAGAGCTATTGTCTCCATCTGTCAAGATTTAAAACTGAAACCATTAGTTGAGATTTCAAAATCTGGATATGGCATACATGTTTGGCTCTTTTTTGAAGAATTAGTAAGTGCAAGTGGTGCTCGAAAGTTAGGGGATATTTTAGTAACTAAGGCAATGGATATCGCTACGAGTATTGATATGAGTAGTTATGACAGAATGTTTCCAAACCAAGATTTTGTGGCTCCTGATGCACTTGGTAACTTGATTGCATTACCACTACAGTACAGTTCAAGAGTTGAGAATAAAACAGTTTTTATAGATATAGATACTATGCAAACATTTTCAGACCAATGGAGTGTTTTAAAAACTGTTACTAAAATAAGTAGTTCAGAGTTGTCAAGTCTCTTGACAACAAACATAGTGCAAAACTCTAATGAAATAGACTCTCTAATGCCTTGGGAAATTAAACAGAATAAACCTATATCTTTTCCAAAAAGGACTCAAGCAGTTTTACATGAAGCATTGTACATTGAGAAGCTAGAACTATCTAAAACACTACTTCATACTCTACAAAGATTAGCTTCCTTTACAAATCCAGAGTTTTATATTCGCCAAAACCTTAGAAAATCTACCTTTAATACACCAAGAGTAATCTCTCTTTTTGATATGAATGAGCGATATGTAATTTTGCCAAGAGGAGTAGTAAAAAAAGTTCAAAAACTATTTCAAATGCATAATGCCTCACTTACCATAGAGGATAAACGATTTCTAAAAAAGATAGACAAACCAAAATTAAGTATAGAACTAAGAGATAATCAAAAAAATGCTTACAACAGAATACTAAAAAATGATTATGCACTGCTTATCGCACCTCCGGGCTATGGAAAAACAGCAGTTGCATCGGCAGTTATAGCAAAACGAAAAGTTAATACACTTATTTTAGTCCATAAAATTACTTTGCTTGAACAATGGGCAGAGAAGCTTAGTGAATACTTTGAAATAGATAAGAAAAGTCTTGGTCAACTAGGTAAGGGTAAGAAAAAATTAACTTCAAATATTGATATAGCAATGTTACAATCTCTGAAAAATAGACCCGAATTAATAGAAGATTATTCTCAAATCATAGTGGATGAAGCACATCATATTCCAGCAGTATCATTTGAAGTACCTCTGAAAAAGTTTAGAGGTAAATATGTTCTTGCCCTGAGTGCTACTCCTAAAAGACAAGATGGAATGCACCCTATAATGTCGATGCAGTGTGGAGATATAGTGCATGAAGTGAAAAGAGATAAAGGACTCATGCATACACTAAAAACTGTGCGTACTAAGTTTGAAGCTTACGAAGATGACTTTACTATGATACTTGGGGAAATTGTAGAAGACCATACAAGAAATGAGTTGATTATAAATGAAATTGTAAAGTTGCAAAATAGAAAAATTCTTATCATCAGTGAGAGGATAGAACATCTAAATATTCTTTACCATGGGCTAAAAAGCAAAGAGATAACATCAACTTTACTCTATGGAGGCATGGGTACAAAAATTCAAAGACAAGCTTTAGAAGATTCCCATAGTGCAGATATTATTCTTTCTACTAGTGGGTATATTGGGGAGGGCATAGACTTTGCTCATCTTGATACAATTGTGTTTACAATGCCTATATCTTATCAAGGTCGAATAGTTCAGTACTTAGGTAGAGTTGGTAGACGAGGTCAAAAATGTTTAGCTATTGATTTTATCGATGAGAATGTTCCAATGTTGAAAGCTAGTTTTAAAAAGAGACTGAAAGGGTATAAGGAGATGGGTTATAAGCAAGTTAGTGATGAAAAAGGTATATTGAATTTATTTAATTCCTAAACTTGGCTGTTGATAAGCTGCCGAAACGATTCTAAACTAAATTTTAAAACACTCTAAACACCTTAGTAAAAAACAGTTCTAAAATATTTTAAGCTACGAACTCTTCGTGCATGTAAGCCTCCGGCTGATAATAATCATAGTAAGATACAAAATACTCAACATGAGCATTAGGAAAAAACCCACGAAACTCAGAGTACAACTGTGCCGCTAAAGTTTTGTTATGAGTCATAATGATAGTAGGCATCTTAACATTCTCTATAACCTTCGCCATAGTGTATGTTTTACCACTACCAGTTACACCTTCAAGTGTTTGGTAACGATTACCTTTTAGTATCGACTTACTTAACTCTTTGATAGCTTGAGGCTGATCACCAGCTGCTTCATAGGGTGTATGTGCTTTAAAATTTATCTCTTTTTTCATTGGTGGAATTATAGCTGATTAGTATGAATATTAGAGATTATTGAGTGCTTTTTAACGATGTAGCTGTGAACTGGCTGTCCAGAAATTTTAAATAATTTAAGAGGCAGGTATTAGAAATAAGGTTTTGTTGTAATTAGCTTTAATAATCAGTTCTTAAATTTCCTTCCTAATAAATATAATAATCCAAATGCAAATAATAGTACAAATGTAGCTTGAAGATAAAATTTATTTTTTGATTTATGAACTTGATCTTCACACTTTTTATACTCTTTACTAAAGGATTTTTCATCAAAGTGAACATTTAAAATATTGGTATTATTGTTTTTATACGGAAGATTTATTTTTTGTATAAATTTTAAATTTCTACTATTTTTTAAAGTATAAAGTTCTTCTGTATTTATTACCTTGCTTGAGCTGTTATATATTTCAGAAGTAAAGCTATTGATATTCTCTTTAGTGGAGCGTTCAACACTACCCTTTAGACGGTATACATCCTCATTCGACTTAAGGAAGTATTTATCTTCTGGTATATCTACATAACCACCCGTATTATCTTGAATGGCATCTTTTGATAGATTTAAGCTGTTAGTGCTAATTGTAATACTAAACTTTTCTCTTCTTGAGTCACTGCTAAAAAGTTCTCCATTAAATATACCTCTAGAGTCAGAGCAAGAGGCATGGACATCAATTTTAAGTGACTCACTAGCCTGTATCATTGATATGTTAGATATAACTAAGAGTAGAGACTGTGAAAAAACACAGCCTCACACTTTCAATAACTTCTAAAAACCCTAAATTATCAAGCAAATTTCTTTAAAAATTGTACCATAAAAATATTTTGTAAAAAATTGACTATATAGAGTCTAA
>Ga0256844_10000045_pt1 | contig 47899 bp, 43 predicted proteins | sample MusselsmetaG_FD_189100 | JGI IMG/M metagenome (GOLD analysis project Ga0256844, IMG submission 189100) | Mussel associated microbial communities from hydrothermal vent at the East Pacific Rise, Pacific Ocean - Mussels | ecosystem: Host-associated > Mollusca > Shell > Unclassified ... | reverse complement strand
CTTAGGCTATGAACCTTTTCAAAAAGATATTTATATGGATGCTCTGTCCAAACCGCAGGGCATGATTCTGGTCACTGGGCCTACCGGGTCAGGTAAAACAGTATCTCTTTATACCGGCCTCAATATTCTCAACACCGAAGGAGTCAATATTTCAACAGCGGAAGACCCTGCAGAAATTAACCTGCCAGGGGTCAATCAAGTCAATGTTAACCCCAAGACAGGACTGACCTTTGCTGCCGCACTGAGATCTTTTTTGCGCCAGGATCCGGATATTGTGATGGTCGGGGAAATCCGTGATCTGGAAACTGCAGAAATTGCTATTAAAGCTGCTCAAACGGGCCATATGGTATTGTCTACTCTACATACCAACGATGCCCCTCAGACATTGGGTCGATTGATGAATATGGGGGTTCCCCCCTATAATATTGCCTCTGCCGTCAGTTTGATTATTGCTCAGCGTCTATCTCGCCGACTCTGCGAAAATTGCAAACAGCCTCATGATATACCTAAAGAGGCCTTGCTCGAAGAAGGTTTTACTGAAGATAATGTCGCACAGAATTTTACTGTTTATAAACCTGTAGGCTGCTCAAGTTGCAATGGCGGCTATAAAGGCCGGGTCGGAATTTATCAGGTAATGAAAATTTCGGATGAAATGGGCCGTATTATTATGGAAGGCGGTAATGCTATTGACTTGTCTGATCAGGCAAAAAAAGAAGGTATTCCAGATTTACGCGAGTCCGGGCTTAAAAAAGTCATGGATGGTATCACCAGTCTTGAAGAAGTCAATCGCGTGACCAAAGATTAATAGTTTTACTGCAACAAAAAAAATACATTTATTTATCATTAAGGACTCATAATGGCGACAAAAGCTAAAACCAAGGCGAATACTAAAACTATCCCCATTTTTGTCTGGGAAGGCGCTGATAGAAATGGCAATCGCAAAAAAGGGGAGATACAGGCACAAAACTCCGCTTTAGCAAAGGCCCAACTTCGGCGCGATGGTATCAGTGTACTCAAGCTAAAACCGAAACCCAAGCCACTATTTGGCCTAGGCGGTCCTAGGAGAAAACCAATCACTCCATTAGATATTGCTATTTTTTCCCGCCAACTGGCCACTATGATGAAAGCCGGGGTGCCTCTGGTACAGTCTTTTGAAATTGTTGGTAATGGCCATGAAAATGCCAATATGTCTGAAATGATTTTAGCTATTAAAGCTGATGTTGAAGGTGGAAATTCTCTTACCGAAGCATTAAGAAAATTTCCTTTACAATTTGATGATCTTTATTGCAATCTTGTCCAGGCAGGAGAGCACGCTGGTATCCTTGATGGTATTTTAGACAAGGTTGCTACTTATAAAGAAAAAACTGAGGCTCTAAAAGCAAAAATCAAAAAAGCCATGGGCTATCCAATTGCCGTTATTGTTGTTGCTATCATTGTTGTTGCTATTTTGTTGATATTTGTAATACCCGTTTTTGATGACATGTTTAAAAGTTTTGGCGCTGCCCTACCAGCACCCACACAATTTGTTGTCGACATGTCAAAGTTTTTACAAGAATGGTGGTGGGCATTATTAGGATCTATTGGTCTTTTCTTTTATGTTTTCTTTTATTTTAAAAAACGTTCCGCTAAAATGCGTGAAGTACTTGATAGAACGGTACTAAAAATGGCCATTATTGGTCCAATTCAGGAAAAAGCCGCTATTGCCCGCTTTGCCCGGACTCTACAAACTATGTTCGCCGCAGGCACACCGCTTGTTGAAGCCCTGAGTTCAGTATCAGGGGCCGTAGGTAATATCGTTTTTAAAAAAGCAGTCGAGCAAATACAGCAGGAAGTGTCCACTGGTACTCAGCTTAATAAAGCCATGACTAATACAGGTGTATTTCCCAATATGGTTCTTCAAATGACCGCTATTGGTGAAGAATCCGGTGCCCTGGATACGATGTTAGGCAAGGTGGCTGATTTTTATGAAGCTGAAGTTGATAATCTGGTCGATAGTTTAACCAGTTTATTAGAACCGATTATTATGTCTATTTTAGGTGTTGTTATTGGTGGTATTGTTATTTCAATGTACTTGCCAATATTTATGATGGGTAATGCAATATAACAGCCTATGGATTTTATTAATTACCTCAAAGATAATCCTGATTTTTTTCTGCTGAGTATTTTTTTATTCAGCTTATTGGTGGGCAGTTTCCTCAATGTCGTTATCTACCGTCTGCCGATAATGCTGAAAAAAGAATGGCGCAGTGATTGTGTTAATTTTTTATCTGATGAGTTTAAAGCAGATAAACAGGACTATCAGTTTCCAGCCAAAGCAACGGATAAAGAAGAAAAATTTAATTTATCCGTGCCCCGTTCCCGTTGCCCGGCCTGTGGCCACAAGATCACTGCTTTAGAGAATATCCCCCTTATTTCCTGGTTGTTTTTGAGGGGCAAGTGTTCCTCATGTGGCTCCACTATTTCAATTCGCTATCCTGTTATTGAGTTAAGCAGTGGCTTATTATCTGTTCTGGTGGCTTATTATTTTGGCATACAATGGTTTACTCTGGCCGCACTGGTACTGACCTGGTCTCTGATTGCCCTGACCATGATTGATTTTGATACCCAGTTATTACCCGACAATATCACCCTTCCTCTATTATGGCTGGGTATTTTAGCCAACTTATTGCAACTTTCTGATATTTCTCTTGAACAAAGTATTATCGGTGCTATTTTGGGTTATATGTCATTATGGATTCTCTATCAACTCTTTAAACTGGCGACGGGTAAAGAAGGTATGGGCTTTGGTGATTTTAAATTATTGGCGGTATTAGGCGCCTGGCTTGGTTGGCAGGCCTTACCCTTAATCCTTTTACTCTCTGCTCTGGTAGGTGCGATTGTGGGTATTAGCCTGACCTTGTTTTTCGGCCGTGATAAAAATATTCCCATCCCTTTTGGCCCCTATCTAGCCTCAGCTGGTTATATCAGCCTGCTCTGGGGAGAGCCTATTAAACAGTTTTATTTTACGATTGCAGGCTTATAATGCTATCCATTGCTCTGACTGGAGGGATTGGCAGTGGCAAGACAGCAGTGACTGATTTATTTACTCAGCTGGCAGCACAGTACAAAGTGACTGCGCAAGTCAATATTATTGATGCTGATATTATTGCCCGTCAATTATTATCCGGTTCATTAGACAGTTCACCGGGAGCAGCTTTACTTGCAGTAAAAAGCACATTCGGTCTATCAGTATTTGATCATAGCGGAAGTATTGAGCGTGCCCGACTACGAGCATTAATATTCTCAGATAAGGAGAAAAAAAAACAGCTTGAAGCACTATTGCACCCGCTCATTTATAATGACATTCATATGCAGATACAGACACTTAAGCAACAATATGACAAGGGTCTGATAATTATTGCCATCCCGTTACTTGTAGAAAGCAATAATACTTACCCATTTGATCGAATATTAGTCATCGATTTACCAGTTGAGCTACAAATGCAACGCGCAGGCAAAAGAGATCAATGTTCACCGGACACAATAAAACAAATTATTGCTTCTCAGGCAAGCAGAAAAACACGACTACAGGCCGCTGACGATATTATTGATAATGCCGGAGGCAAAGAACAACTTCGTACAAAAATCAAAGCACTATTTTCTTTTTATTTATCACTGGAAAAAATCGATCATAGTCATTAGAGTGTGAAATCTTTGTTGCAACATGGTCTGAGATATTGGACAATAAGTCGCAAGTATTCATTGGTTATTTCATGCTGAGGAAACTCAGGTAGCCCCATCTCAACCTTCCCCCTTAAAAGACTGGGGGAAGGACTTTGTTTAGAGAAGGTTTATGATAGGGGTTAAAATAGTTTTAACTGCGTGCAAGAACAATAAACACACAATGAATGGCAAGCAATACATTCTTTTGTGCTGACATCAACTCTCAATATGAAGTACTTTATAACGTGACAGACACCACGATTTACGAACTTCCCCTCAATGAACGCATACGCACAATACTGCGTCTGGAATTTTTATTTCAGCAGGCACGCTATTCCATGCGCGGCTATTCGGTCTGGGATAGTCGTAGTACCATCAGTAATATTCTTGATATTCTAAATATTATGAGCCGCATTGATTTACGTACAGAACTGGTTAAAGAGTTAGAACGGCAGACTGCCGCTTTATTAGCCATCAGTTCCAGGCCGGGAGTTGATCCCTCTATCCTGACAGAGACGTTAAAAAAACTGGAACGCTACACACACAACCTCAGAGCAATAAAAGCTCATAGCTGCGATGAATTACGTAATAACGAATTACTCAAACTGATCCGCCAGCGTGACTCCATCCCCGGCGGCAATTGTGATTTTGATATGCCTGTCTATCATTACTGGTTAAAACAGCAGCCTGAACAACGTATTGAAATTCTTGAGTCCTGGCTGAGTCATCTTGATCCTTATCGCCTGTCCATAAACCTTATACTCAACCTATTACGAGAAAGTGCTGTCAACAGCCCGGTACTGGCTGAACAAGGATTTTACCAGCAAGCCCTTGACACCAGTATACCTTTTCAATTAATTCGCGTATCATTGCCAACTGATGCCGGTTTTTTTGCCGAAATCAGTGGCGGTAAGCACCGCTTTAGTGTGCGCTTTATGACTCCTGAAGACTGTGGTCGGCCAAGCCCCTGCAACACGGATATTGAGTTTCATCTATCCTGTTGTGCTTTATAAGAATGCACGATGACAGTGCCTTATAAAATTATCTGGTAAGACAAATATCTCAAGCAATGAAAAAACTAATTATTAAATGTCCTGAATGTGCCAGGCAGCATGACTATTATCAATCCAGACCCTGGAGTCCCTTTTGCTCTGAACGTTGCCGGCTGATTGATTTAGGTGCCTGGGCCAGTGAGCAGCATCGCATTAAAGGCGAACATGTTAGTATTGCTGACAAAGAAGACCCTCACCAGCAATAACAGTTTTATTATCTCTGTCCCAATGTTAAAAAGTGCAGGGAAATTCAGCACGATATTCTTTTTTGCTTGATTTTAGCTGAACAATTGCCAGCCAGCCACTTTGACGAGTTGTTGCCACTGCTAAGGTGACATTGGCAAACCAGTTTTCCGGCACAATTTGATGGCTGGATTTATCCGCTATAAGCACTACATTGATATTTTCTTCCATTTTTTCTGCCTGTTCAAAAGTAATATTAAGCGCATCAATACCCTCAAAATCGAAACCAATAGCACCGACTTTAATTAAAAATTTATTTGCAGAAGTGACTTCTTTCTGTATGGAAAAGCTAATACGTTGGAATTCACCTTCATTGATAATAGAAGCACTACAAATACTGCGAAATGGATTACATTGCTGATTCACTCCTAATTTAACCACTTTGTCCGAATTTTCATCCAGAAATTCAGCAAAATCCTGAACAAAGATCAACGCCAGAATGATAACCAGACTCATAAAAAACAAACGTATATATTTATTATCCAGAGAGATTTTTTTCATATCCATTAATTTAATTCCTGTTATGCAGCCACAAACAACTGATGGCTGCAATGCCCTGAGCACCATAAGTCTGTGCAACTTTTATATCGCTCTCTACCATGCCTCCTAAGGCATAAACCGGCATCTTTGCCCACTGTACTAACTGTTGAAATTTTTGCCAGCCCATAGCAGACTGCTGTGGATGGGATGGAGTCTTTTTTACTGCTGAAAGAGCAATAAAATCCAACTTTAAGTCATTTGCACGTTTAATATCATCCAGGCAATGACATGATGCAGCCATCAGTTTTTGCCGATCAAGGGCACGATAATAATCGATAATTTCATCATCATATAAATGACGACTGGTTAAATGAATACCGGCAACTTTTACATATTGCGCCTGGCTCAATGACATAGATGAATTGATCAGTAGTTTAACCTGCTGCTGTTGAGCAAGCACTGCCAGGCGTTCAAATAATGATGCAAATATTTTACCATCCACTGATTTAAGTCGTAATTGCAGCAGCTTCTGTTGTTGACAATTATAACTAAAGTCATCAATAAAACCGCTTAAGTGCTCATCACTTTGATAGTCTGCTTCAGGGCTAATCAAATAACGCTCAGGAAGATTCAACGCATGGATAATGGCACTATTGGCTGCAGGAAACGGGTAATCTTTTAGTTCATTTAATGCCAGCCATTGAACAGTCTGACCTTCCAGCCCTTGTTGTCTTACTGAATTATTATCAGCATCATAGCGCCTGCCTGAAAAATGAGTGACCCGATAGACATCAAGCAATACCTGTTGATCAGTATATTGATGGGCTATCTGTATGAGCGGCTGTGCCTGCTCAATAATGATACCCAGTTCTTCCTGAATTTCCCGGCTCAAAGCCTGTTCTGTGGTTTCACCTGTTTCAACTTTTCCACCAGGAAACTCCCACAGACCCGGCTGATGCACATTATCTGCACGTTTGGCGATAAGTACACGATCATGCTCGATGATCACAGCAACTGCCACATGCTGCATGATCATATCAGCTTCGATATTCAGCATTAATTTTTACATAGTCGTAGGACAGATCACAGGTCCATATTTGCGTTTGTGCCTGCCCCCTATGCAAATTAATAGTAATACTAATCTCATCCTGCTCCATCACGGCCTGACCACGAACTTCGGTATAATCATCGGCTTTACCGCCAGCACGAACCAGACAAACATCATCAAGATATATCTCTAATGCCTCTATAGAAAAATTCTCTATTCCTGAACGACCTACAGCTGCAAGTATCCTGCCCCAATTAGGATCACTGGCAAAAAAAGCGGTTTTTACCAATGGTGAATGGGCAATAGTATAAGCCACATCCTGACATTCCTGTTCTGTTTTGCCGGAATTAACTTTAATATTAATTAGTTTTGTAGCACCTTCACCATCAAGCACAATCGCCTTAGCTAATTGTTCTAGTATATCTGTCAGTGCTGCAAGCATGATTTGATAATCATGACTATGCTCATCATTTATCGTTTCCGTTTGCAACTGACCGGTTGCCACAAGCATGCAGGAATCATTGGTTGAGGTATCACCATCAACGGTAATACGGTTAAATGAGTGATTAGCCGCCTGTTGTAGCATTTTTTGCAATAGTGCACTATTGATACTGGCATCGGTAGCAATAAAGGCCAGCATAGTCGCCATATCCGGGCGGATCATGCCTGAGCCTTTGGCAATACCGGTAATAGTCACTAGCTCACCTTCAATATTAATTTGCACGGATGCGCCCTTAGTGCGGGTATCTGTCGTCAATATTCCTTGGGCAGCATCCTGCCAGCCCTGTTCCGATAAAGCATTCAGGGTATTCGGCAAAGCCGCAACAAGTTTGTCTATGGGCAAACGTTCCCCTATTACTCCGGTTGAGAATGGCAGTATTGATGTTGCCTCACTGGCGGTTAATTGTGCTAATTGTTCACAGCTTGTCTGAGCATCCTGCATACCTTGCTCACCAGTACCAGCATTTGCATTTCCGGTATTAATAACAAAATATTGCACTTGTGCCTGTTGTAAATGTGTTTTTGCCAGCTGTACCGGGGCTGCACAAAAAGCATTTTGGGTGAAAACTCCCGCAACACTGGATGATGCTGGAAATGCCATAATCACCAGATCTTTATGAGCCGGGTACTTGATGGCCGCACACGCCGTACCGAGTTTAAAGCCTGACACGCTATGCATTTTGGGAAGATTAATTTCAATTGACATATTTTTGCCTTATAAGTCATCAGTAATGGGTAAAAAAAATGCCCACTTAAATGTAAGTGGGCATTTTTAATAGTAATAATAATGAATTATTAACTTAATTTACCACAACATTGTTTATATTTTTTTCCTGAACCACAGGGGCAAGGTTGATTGCGTCCCACTTTTTGGCCATCACGAACAAAAGGCTGAGCTTTGCCATCAGTGTCAGCCTGTTGAGCAGAGTCACCATCCAGCGGTTCTTCGCCCAGAGAATTCACACCATCATGCTGATATTCCATTTCCGGCTGCTCATGGTTTTCAAATTCACTGATATCCGGATCTTCACGAATTTGCAAAATACTCAAACGGGCAATAACATCATATTTTACCCGCTCTAACAGATCGGTAAAGAGTTCAAACGACTCACGCTTATATTCCTGCTTAGGATTTTTTTGTGCATAACCGCGTAAACCAATGCCTTTACGCAAATAATCCATTGCCGCCAGATGTTCTTTCCACAGACTGTCGAGCACTTCCAGCATGACCCCTTTTTCCACACGACGCATCATATCGGCACCAATTAACTCTTCTTTGACATTCATAGAGTCGATCATTTCCTGAAGTATGCGCTCCCTCAATGGCTCTTCGTGCAAATTATCATCTTCAGCTAACCAGTGTTCAATAGGCAGATCAAGTAAAAATTCCTGTCTTAAGGCTTCTTCAAGACCCGACACATCCCATTGTTCTTCTATACTTTCCGGGGGAATATAAGTGTCAATAAAAGCATTGAGTACATCAGCACGAATATCGACAATCAGATCAGAAATGTCTTCAGTTGACATAAGTTCATTACGCTGTTCGTAAATTACTTTACGCTGATCATTAGCGACATCATCATATTCAAGCAATTGTTTACGTATATCAAAGTTATGACCTTCCACTTTACGCTGGGCATTTTCAATGGAACGAGTCACCCATTTATGCTCAATAGCCTCACCTTTTTCCATACCCAGTTTGCGCATCAAGCCGGCCATTTTCTCTGAGGCAAAAATACGCATCAGATTATCATCAAGTGATAAGTAAAAACGTGATGAACCCGGATCACCCTGACGACCTGAACGACCTCTGAGCTGATTATCGATACGACGAGATTCATGACGTTCTGTACCAATAATATGCAAACCACCATTAGTTAACACTTGCTCATGCTTGGCCTGCCAGTCACTACGCATTTGCTGTATGGTGGCCTCATCAGGATCGTCCAGTTTAGCAATTTCAGCATCAATATTACCACCTAAAACAATATCCGTACCACGACCTGCCATATTGGTGGCAATAGTAATAGCCCCGGCCTGGCCTGCCTGGGCTATAATATCAGCTTCCCGTGCATGCTGCTTAGCATTGAGTACTTCATGTTCAATACCTACCTTGTTTAAGGCAGCAGATAGCAGTTCGGATACTTCAATTGATGCCGTACCTACCAGAGCCGGTTGGCCACGTTGTTGACAATCTTTAATATCTTCGATAATGGCATCAAATTTTTCTTCCTGAGTAAGGAAAATCAAGTCGCCATGATCGTTGCGTTGCATTGGATTGTTAGTTGGTAAAACAATGACTTCAAGAGCATAAATTTCATGAAACTCAAATGCTTCAGTATCTGCCGTACCCGTCATACCTGATAATTTATTGTATAAACGAAATAAATTCTGGAAGGTAATCGATGCCAGAGTTTGATTCTCAACCTGAACCGCCACGCCTTCTTTGGCTTCGATAGCCTGATGCAAACCATCTGACCAGCGTCTACCCGGCATCGTCCGCCCGGTAAATTCATCAACAATAACCACTTCACCATTGCTGACAATATAATCCACATTTTTAGTAAATAAGCTATGCGCTCTTAAGGCCGCATTAATATGATGCATGAGTATAATATTGGACGGGTCATAGAGACTTTCATTGTCGCCAATCAGCCCTTCTTCAAGTAAAAGTTCTTCAACATGCTGATGGCCTTCGTTAGACAGTAGAACCTGCTTATCTTTTTCATTGACGGTAAAATCACCCGGTGGCTCTTCCACCTGTTCATCCAGTGATTCTACCACGGCTTCCTGCTGTACCAACTGTGGAATTAATTTATCAACACGTTGATAAACATCTGAATTATCTTCCGCCGGTCCAGAAATAATCAGCGGAGTACGGGCCTCATCAATTAAAATAGAATCAACTTCATCAACAATGGCAAAATTAAGCCCGCGCTGCACTTTGTCCTCAGAAGAAAAAGCCATATTATCGCGCAGATAATCAAAACCAAACTCATTATTGGTGCCATAGGTAATATCTTCAGCATAGGCCTGGCGCTTTTGTTCACCATCCTGACCGGATAAAATCACCCCCACCGACATGCCCAGGAAATTGTATAATTTACCCATCCATTTAGCATCACGTTCGGCAAGATAATCATTCACCGTGACAACATGCACACCCTCACCGCCCAGAGCATTCAGATAGACCGACAAGGTGGCCATAAGCGTTTTACCTTCACCGGTACGCATCTCAGAAATTTTGCCCTCATTAAGCACCATTGCACCGATTAGCTGTACGTCAAAATGACGCATGCCCATAATACGGCGACTGGCTTCTCGAACGGTGGCAAAGGCTTCCGGTAAAATATCCTCTATCGTCTTGCCTGACTTAAGTTGCTCTCTGAACTCATCTGTTTTGGCCTGAATTTGTGTATCATTTAATTCTTGCAGAGCACCCTCAAAAGCATTAACCTGGGTGACGGTCTTAGAATAACGTTTTATTTCCCGATCATTACGACTACCGAAAATTTTTCTGAATAATTTTGCAACCATAGTATTTATACGTGTCTTGTTTTAATAATAGATTAAGTAAAGGTGAGCATCTTGTATCAATATTTAAGCCCGATAGCATAGCATAATCTGCCTGAATAATAATGATATTAGTCGCTATTTTTACGATTTTTATTTTTCTGCAGTGACAATATATTTTTGTGGATTGACCTGTTTACCATTGCGCAGTACTTCATAATGAACATGAGGGCCGGTGGAACGACCGGTTGAACCCATAGAGCCTATCACCTGTCCCTGTTTAACAATATCACCTACTTTGACTCGAAGGCTTTTATTATGGCCATAACGCGTTGTTAAACCATAACCATGATCAATTTCTATCATCTTGCCATAACCATTTTGTTTTTCTGCACGTACTACAATGCCATCAGCTGTCGCCAATACAGGAGTGCCGGATTTACTGGCAAAATCAACCCCTTTATGCATCCGGCTCTGACCGTTAAACGGATCTTTACGGCGTCCGAAAAAAGATGAAATCCAGCCTTTTTCTGCAGGTTTTCCTGTTGGTGTCACTGATAATTTAAAATGTTCAGCGATGAGCAGATTTTCTAAAATAGCTAATTGTTGCGCTTTATAGTCTATATCCCGGGTGATCTGATTCATGCGTTTAACAAATTCACTATATTGCAATTGCTGAGAAAATTGCTCAGTTGTTTGCTCATCTTCAGGCCCCCCCATAGAGGGTGAACGATCAAAATTAAAGGCTTTTTTATCTAGTTTAGCCACTTCGGTTAAACGGTTGCCCAGTGAATCAAGACGGAAAATATGTGCCTGTAGTTTGGCCATGCTATTGGTCAGTACATTAATATTTTCCTGGTTATACTGTTTTAAAGCATCAAGTTCTTCCTGCTGCTGAGCCAGTTCCTCTTTATAGATGCTGCCAATAATTCGGTTTAATTCTGCACGAATAGGTTCAATATGTTCAGGCTTGTTTATATCGGCCAGGATAGCTGAGCGATCACCATCGATCATACCCCGATAATAGCTGAAAAAAGGCAGGCTGAACATGAGCAGAAAAAGCACAATAATGAAGGGACGTGATAAATTAATATCAACCGCTGTACCACTTTTTCTTCTAATTAAAATAATATTCATAATTATAAGTTTTGCGCTAAACCCGTACTTGATATTTCACACGAAGGGGCGGAGTCAAAGGGCAATCCATGTTATAGTATCACCTGGGGTCGGAGTCAAAGGGCTAGCCCTTTGACTCCGACCCCTTTATCACGTTATTCAATTCAACAGAGACCTTATTTGGGTGAAAAAAGTTCTTCAACAGTCTTCAGCCAGTATCGCACGTCTGCTACAACACAGCCGTTACCTTGAGTATTTGTCCAAACGCGTGTTAACCTATCTTCCCCCTGAGTTTTGTGGAAAAATATCCGTACTCGGGCTTTCTGGAAAACGCAAACAGTACTCTTTAGTACTTGCCGCAATCAGTCCTGCATGGGCCAGTAAGTTACGCTTTTATAGCCCCGCACTAAAACGTTCTTTATCAAGTGAGCCACAACTCAGTCAGCTCAAAAAAATTAGTATTCGCGTCACTGCTACCCGTCACCAGCCGGACAAAAAGAAGCAGGCCAATCCCGTTTATTCACAAAACTCGGCCAAGATCATCCAAAGCAGTGCAGAACATATAGAAAACGAAGCATTAAAGAACGCATTATTAAGGCTGGCACAAAATGTCAGCAAAAGCACATCACACGAGGGGGCGGAGTCAAAGGGCTAGCCCTGACTCCGCCCCCTTTAAAACAGCTCTATGATGCCGAAACAATTGATTTCATATACGATATAGGTGCTTGCTTTTCATCTTCAAAAATAACTTCTTCCCAGGCAGACTCATCCGCTAACAACTCACGCAGGATCTTATTATTTAGAGCATGTCCCGCTTTATGTCCACTAAAAGCACCGATCAGGCTACTACCGAGTAAATAGAGGTCTCCAATAGCATCAAGTATCTTGTGTTTTACAAATTCATCTTCGTAACGCAGTCCATCCTCATTAAGAACTCGATATTCATCCATTACAATAGCATTATTCAAACTACCACCCAGTGCCAGATTATTTGCCCTGAGCTGTTCAATCTGATTCATAAAACCAAAGGTTCTGGCACGACTAACTTCACGAACAAACGAAGTTGAAGAAAAATCCATCTCCGCACTTTGCGAATGCCCTTGTATTGCCGGATGCTCAAAATCAATATTAAAAGATACCTTAAAGCCTTCATAGGGTTCAAAACGCACCCATTTATCACCTTCCTCAACCGTCACATTACGTTTAATACGGATAAAACGTTTCGGTGCTGACTGCTCAACAATACCGGCTGATTGTAACAGAAACACAAAAGGACCCGCGCTGCCATCCATAATGGGTACTTCCGATGCACTCAGATCAATATAAGCATTATCAATTCCCATGCCCGCCATAGCAGACAGCAGATGTTCTACAGTTGATATTCTTACACCATCCTTAACCAGCGTTGTCGACAACGTAGTATCACCTACATTTTCAGCTCTCGCTGGAATTTCCACAGGCGAATCAAGATCAATACGGCGAAAGATAATGCCGGTATTCACCGCAGCAGGCCTAAGTGTTAAATACACCTTTTCACCCGAATGTAAGCCAACTCCTGTTGCCTTGATGCTATTTTTTAATGTGCGTTGTTTTATCATTTACCATATTCCTGAGTTGGTAATAAAGCCCTCAACAGTCAAGTGTATCATATTTACCACAACTTTCCTATTTTTAGGTGATACAGCCTGATATCAATTGAACACATAAAATAACCACATATACTGTAGGTATTATGCCACATTTCCAGTTTTATCAAACATAAGTCACATTATTTCAGAGCTGTTTTACACAGCTCAAGAGAATTATGATACTCAATCATTTTGACGGCGTAAAAACGCTGGAATATCCAGATACTTCAGATCTTCTGTCTCACCACTAGCCGTAAATTCTTCACCGGATACCTTTTTCATAGACATTAACTCATCTTCAATAATAGCAGAGTTATCAATTGCTGATCGAGTCACTGTATTATTCTGTTCCGGCTTAATCAATTTAATTTCAGCTTTTTCTGCCATAATATCGGCACTGGCACCAATACCTGTCGCCACAACTGTAACACGCATTTCACCATCCATATCCGGATCAATTACCGTGCCTACCACCACTGTTGCATTATCTGCAGCAAAGGATTTAATCGAGTTACCCACTTCCTCAAACTCACCAATGGACATATCCATACCCGCTGTCACATTAACCAGAATACCCTTAGCTCCCGACAGATCAACATCTTCCAGCAGGGGACTGGAAATAGCACGTTCTGCAGCATCCGTTGCACGGTCTTCACCAGTAGCACTACCAGTACCCATCATTGCCATACCCATTTCCGACATAACAGTACGCACATCAGCAAAATCGACGTTAATTAAACCTGGACGAGTAATTAATTCAGCAATACCCTGAACTGCATTGAGCAGTACATTATTCGCTTCTTTAAAGGCATCCAGTAATGTTGTGCCCTTACCCAGAACCGACTGAAGTTTTTCATTAGGGATGGTAATCAAAGAGTCAACATATTCACGTAGTTCATTAATACCCTCTTCTGCCTGCCCCATGCGACGTGGACCTTCCCAGGGAAAGGGCTTGGTCACTACGGCAACGGTTAAAATACCCATTTCTTTTGCCAGTTCTGCAACAATAGGTGCGGCACCAGTACCTGTCCCTCCTCCCATACCAGCAGTAATAAACAACATATCGGTACCGGCAATAGCCTCCATAATGCGTTCACGATCTTCAATTGCTGCATCACGGCCCACACTAGGGTTGGCACCTGCTCCCAGTCCCTTGGTAATTTCATTACCAATTTGTAATACCGTACGAGCTGATGAATTTGCCAGAGCCTGTGCATCGGTATTAGCACAAATAAAATCAACTCCGTCAAGATGATTGCTAATTGCCATATGTTCAACAGCATTACCTCCACCACCACCAACACCCATTACTTTGATAATTGCACGATCACTTGATGTATCCATTAATTCAAACATTCCCAATTACTCCTTCTCACGCCAATGAAAGATAAATATTGTATCTAATCAGCCCATCATGCTGAAATTTTACAAATTATTAAAAAAATACCACCGACTATCATCTATAGACAATAGTCACTTTCGCAACATCCCGATTTAAAAGTTGCCCTGAAACCACTTTTTCATCTTGGCAAAAATTCCAGAAAAACCTTTGCTCTCTGAAAATTCAAACTCATTATGAGCATGATTCTGTTTACCAAATAAAATTAATCCTACACCTGTTGCAAATCTAGGATCTTTAACCATATCAGTTAAACCTTCCACCTCAAGGGGAACACCAATTCTTACCGGCATGTGAAACACTTCTTCCGCCAATTCAACTGCCCCTTCCATTTTTGAACTACCTCCGGTCAGTACTACACCTGAGGCACAAAATTCTTCTAAGCCACTGCGCTGTAATTCATTTTTAATCAGTGTAAATAATTCTTCATATCGTGGTTCAACTACTTCCGCTAATACCTGTCGAGCTAAGCGTCTCGGTGGTCTGTCTCCCACACTCGGTACTTCAATTGTTTCTTCCGGATTAGTGAGTTGCCGTAATGCACAGGCATATTTAATTTTAATTTCTTCTGCATATTTAGTCGGTGTACGTAAGGCAACCGCTATATCATTAGTCACCTGATCACCGGCAACTGGAAATACTCGTGTATGGCGAATAGCACCATTAACTAATATCGCCACATCAGTTGTTCCACCACCAATATCAACCAGACACACACCCAGATCTTTTTCATCTTCAGTTAATACTGAATAGCTTGATGCTAATTGTTCAAGAATAATATCATCAACTTCCAGATCACAACGATGGATACATTTGACAATATTCTGTACTGCACTTTCTGCTCCGGTAACCATATGGACATCGACTTCAAGACGTACTCCAGACATACCAATAGGTTCTCTAATTCCTTCCTGATCATCAATTAAAAATTGCTGCGGTAATACATGCAAAATCTTTTGATCCGTTGAAATAGCAACCGCACGAGCTGCCCCCATAACACGTTCCAGATCTTCTGCTGTAACCTCTTTATCTCTAATAGCCACCATACCGTGAGAATTCAAACTATTAATATGACTCCCGGCAACCCCGACAAAAACAGAGTGTATTTCACAACCTGCCATTAATTCCGCTTCTTCTATTGCCCGCTTAATCGATTGCACTGTCGATTCAATATTAATGACCACTCCTTTTTTCATGCCTCGTGCTGCATGTTTACCCATACCAATAATTTCAACATCACCATCAATAGCAACTTCCGCAACAATTGCTGATATTTTAGAGGTGCCTATATCCAGACCAACAATAAGACGTTTATCATTTCGCTTAGTCATAATAACTATTTATTCCTATTCCCTAATTTTTAAAAGTATGTTGTTGTGCTGTATCAGGCAAAAGATTAACCTGTTTCCATTTAATACTAAAACCATTTGCATAACGTAGATCAGCAATATCAACTGCTTTAAGATAAATTTTTAATGGCCCTGAGAATGCTTTAATAAAGCGTTCCAGATGGGCTGTAATATTTTTTTTTCCCAGTTTGATCGCCACATTATTATCAGTAAAAAGTTTAATTCTCCAGCTTCTACGTTTATTCATGCCACATTGTTTAATACCTGAATTTAATAGTTTCAATTGCTGATTAAACTGTACACAATTTTTCAGTACCTGCTGAGCATTATTTTTTGTACCGGTTAAAAGCGCCATGTACATAAATTTTTTCTTTTGTCTGCTACTTAAATCAGGAGTAAAGATATGCCCTTGCTGACTCAATAATTGTGTTATTGTCTCCGGCATATTTTTATCAACTGATAACCAACGTGCTACCGGCTTATGCTCAACAATTTCCAGTAATAATTTATCCGGCCATATTTTTCTGATAGCCACTGATTTTACCCACGGTAACTGAGTTAAAAATTCACTTTTAAATTGTTCAATATTTAAACTGAAAAAACCGCCATTAAGTGCTTTTGCAGCAATGCTGGTTAATTCTTTACTTTCCTGATTATGTAATTGATTAATCAGTTCAATTTTTTTAAAAGAAAAATTTCCAGGTTTGTTCAACCAGTTAATCAACCACCATGATGTTAATAATGTAAGCACTAAAATCATCAGCAATAGTATCCTTGACAATAACTTAGCTCGTTTTTCAATATTTTTTTCAGCATCGCTATTGGCCATAATTAACAGCAGTTAATAAAATTTTCATAATTAATTCATCAAACTGAATACCCATTTTTTTTGCTGCCATTGGCACTAAACTATGATCGGTCAAACCCGGCACAGTATTAATCTCAATTAACCAGAGTTGTTGCTGCTCATCACAGATAAAGTCCACTCGCCCCCAGCCCCGTGCACCAATACAATTAAAAGCTTCTAATAATAAAGCCTGATAGTTTTTTTCTATTTTATCATCCAGGCCACAGGGACAATGATAGTGCGTATCATCATTGATATATTTTGCCTGGTAATCATAAAAATCACGTGAAGTTTCCAGGCGTATTAGTGGTAACGCCTGATCAACTAATATTGCCCCGGTGTATTCCTTACCAACAATCCATTTTTCAATGAGTATCTCATCATCATATTCAGCTGCACTTTTTAAAGCCGATAATAAGTTTTTTTTATTATCAACCTTATTCATGCCAATACTGGAACCTTCATGTACAGGCTTAACCATTAAAGGAAAAGCCAATGAAGCAGCAATATTTTCCACCAGTGCATCCGTTTTACTAATGCTTTCCAGCTGTATGCTTTTAATCTGCTCAAAAGGTGGTGTTGGCAAACCACTACCCGCCCAGAGTAATTTCGTTCTGAGTTTATCCATCGCAATCGCTGAGGCTGCAACTCGACAACCGGTATAAGCTATAGATAATGCTTCAAGTACTCCCTGAACAATACCATCTTCACCACCACGACCATGCAGGGCAATAAATGCAATATCAATCGTGTGGTTACTTAGCTGCTGGCAGACACTGCCATATTTATCATTTTGCTGAAAACGTAAATCAATAGCAAAGGCATCTACACCTTTTCTAAGCAGTGCATTCACAGCAGCCTGACCACTTTTTAACGAGACTTCACGCTCCGCTGAATCACCACCCATAAGTACTGCAACACGTCCTAGTGTTTCTATGGCTGTCTGCGTTATTGATTGCCTGTTTCTTGTTAACATTTCATCTCACAATTTTATCTATAGCAGCATGCTTACCAATAATTTTAACTTCTGTTTGCAGCTCAATTCCATGTGATAACATCACCTCTGATCGAACTTTATTTATCAGTTGTTCAATATCCTGTGCCCGAGCATGTCCTTTATTGATAATAAAGTTAGCATGCTTAATTGATATCTGAGCATCATTATAATACTGCCCTTTCAAGCCGCATGACTCTATTAAACGTGCCGCATAGTCATTGTCCGGATTTTTAAATACAGAACCCGCATTGGCATGTTTTGTTGGTTGTGTTTGCGCACGAACTGTCAATAAACGCTTAATTTCAGCCTTACTTTGATCCAGTCTCTTTGTATCCTTGGTCAATTTAAATAGCGCAGCTAAAAACCATTCATCCAGTGCAAGCTCAGCCTTTATTGACTTTAAGCTAACCTGTCGATAAGCAATATTAAATTCATCAGGTGTTCGCCTAATTAATTCCCCATTTTTATTGATCATTGTAACGCTTACAACATGACGCCATGTTTCGCCACCAAATGCACCCGCATTCATCGCCAATGCCCCACCCATTGTTCCCGGTATACCCGATAAAAATTCTGCTCCATGTAATCCCGCATTAGCAGCCTTTCTGGAAAAGATTGCACAGGGTAATCCAGCCTGTACTTCCAGCAGACATTGGCCATTATCACAGTTAACATCAAGGGCATTAAGTGCCCCATTGGTATTAATTACCAGACCATCCAAGCCACCATCTCTAATCAATATGTTGCTTCCCAGGCCCATCCAGAAAATCGCAACATCATTACTGATCAGTTGTAGTATATTTTGCAAGTCAGCAACATCTTTAGGCTGGTACCAACACTCAGCCTGACCACCTGTACGCCATGTAGTGTATTGAGCCAGCTGTTCATTAATTTTTAACCGACCTGATAATTCTCCCGATTGACTGGCTGCCAATAATAATTCCTGTAATGCTGAATTTCTACTCATAATAATGAATTATCATTTTTAAAATAGTCATATATTCCCGAGCCAATAATACCTACATTACCTGCACCCAGCGTTAGTAAAATATCACCCTCTTTAATGGTTGCCATTAATACATCATTAATTTCACTATGCTGTTCAATAAAAATGGGATCAACCTTACCCCGGTTTCTAATAGAGCGACTCAGTGCTCTTGAATCAGCACCACTAATAACATCTTCACCCGCCGCATAAACTTCCAGTAATAAAAGTTGATCAACCTGACTCAAAGCATGAACAAAATCTTCAAATAAATCCCGTGTCCGGCTATAACGATGAGGTTGAAACAGAACCACCAGACGTTGCTCTGGCCAACCACTGCGTATTGCCTTAATGGTCGCTTCCACTTCGCTGGGGTGGTGACCATAATCATCAATTAACAGAACCTTGTGTTCATTAATATTTAGTTCACCATACATCTGAAAACGTCGACCAATACCCTCGAATTTTTCCAGGGCTAAAGCGATTTTTTCTTTTTCAATACCTAGTTCAATAGCCACCACTACAGCAGCCAGTGCATTTTGTACATTATGCAAACCCGGCATATTAAGATTGATCTGTAAATAGTCATGTTGTTGACCTGATGCATCTTTACATAAAACTTTAAACGAGGTTTTATTTAATGTCTGTTTTATATCAAAGGCCTGCACATCAGCATTAGGATTATTTATGGCATAGGTTTTAACCGGCTTACTAATAGCATCTACCAGATCAGCCACCACTTTATCATCAATACATAAAACAGCCAGGCCATAAAAAGGTAATTGATGTAAAAATTCATTAAAGGTTGATTTTAGCTGCTCGAAATCACCACCATAAGTTTCCATATGATCGGCTTCAATATTGGTAACTACTGAAATCATTGGTTGTAAATGTAAAAATGAGGCATCACTTTCATCTGCCTCTGCCACCAGATATTTACTGGCACCCAATTTCGCATTGGTACCGGCACTATTCAGTTTACCGCCAATCACAAAAGTGGGATCCATGCCACCCTCAGCCAGAACAGTGGCGACCAGACTGGTTGTAGTTGTTTTACCATGCGTCCCTGCAATAGCAATACCAAAACGAAAACGCATCAGCTCAGCCAACATTTCCGCTCTTGGGATAATAGGTATTCTTAATTTTTTGGCCTGCTGTACTTCTGGATTATCAATATCAACTGCAGTCGACGTCACGACCACATGAGCCTCATCAACCTGTTGCGCATAGTGACCCTGATACACCTTTGCACCGGCATTTTGCAAACGCTCGGTCACTTTACTTGCCTGCAAATCTGAACCCGATACCTGATACCCCAGATTCAGCAGCACTTCAGCAATACCACTCATACCGGAACCACCAATACCAATAAAATAAATATGCCGAATACGTCCCATAGACAACTTGACATTATCATTCTGTTTATTAGTATCAGACGAATTAAGCACCTGCTGTGTCATTATATTTTTTCTCCTGCCAGTTTTGCACATTCGTCTGCAATAATCTGAGCAGCATTATTATTTGCTAAGTGTCTGGCTTTAACTGCCATCGCTAAAAGTTTATCTCTTGTTAAATGTTGCAAAAAATCATTTGTTTGTTTACTTTTTAGCTCACTTTGCTGAACCAGACAGGCTGCTCCTTCATTAGCAAGATAATGAGCATTTTCTGTCTGATGATCATCCACAGCAAATGGAAAAGGTATCAGTAGTGAAGCAATTCCTACTGATGAAAGTTCACTGATGGTTAAAGCACCTGCCCGACAAATAACTAAATCAGCCCATTGATAGTTTTTTGCCATATTATTAATAAAGGCAAAAATTTCAAAGCTGACATATTGCTGATAATTATTTACTTTTTTATAATTTTTCTGTGTTATCTGCAGATGCTGTTCACCACACTGGTGACGCACATTTATTTTACTAAAATCACTACGCCCTTGTGCAAGCGAATGAGCCATATTACCTATAATTTTCGGTATTTGTTCATTCAGGGCAAGTGCACCCAGGCTGCCACCTATAACCAGAATATTTAATGTTTTATCTTCTTGCTCAGACCACTTTGCTGGCAGACGCTGATCGGGTGCCATTATTTCAGTAATTTCTTTACGTAGCGGATTGCCAATTACCCGAGTTTTTTTCTTATCGGCAAACACTTCTGGAAAAGCAGTAAATACTTTTTTAGCCAGGGGAAACAATAATTTATTGCTTAATCCGGCAATTGCATTTTGCTCATGTAACACTAGCGGCTTACGCATTAACCAGGCCATAATGCCGCCCGGCCCAGTCACAAATCCACCCATACCGAGAACTGCATCCGGTTTAATCTTTTTATAAATTAAAAAAGTGCGCCAGATAGCACCTGTTAATTTAAATGGCATTAACAATAAAGTGCCGATACCTTTACCTCTTAGGCCAGCAATTTTTATATAATTAATGCTATAGTCATTTTCTGGGACTAATTTTGCCTCCATACCTTTTTCAGTACCCAGCCATTCAATATGAACACCCTGCTCAGTTAATAATTTTGCTGTTGCCAATGCTGGGAAGATATGCCCACCAGTACCACCCGCCATAATCAATACCGTTTTATTAAGTTTTGTTAAATTATTTTCAACTGGCATTGCTAATAACTCATCTTCATTGTTTGCTGATTGTTGGCAAAAGTGGCCCAAAAATTATTCGCCAGGGGATATTTAAAACGTGTTTCATGCTCGGCACGTAATATCAGGCAAATAACCACACACATAATCATCATACTACTGCCACCGTAACTCATAAGGGGTAAGGTCAGACCTTTCGTTGGCAAAACACCCATATTGACCGCAATATTTACAAATGCCTGCAAACCTATCCATATTGCCAGGCCAAACATCATATAAGCTGAAAATGTATGTCTGAGTTGATCCGCTCTTCTAGCCAGAATAAAGACTCGACTCACTAATGCTGCGAATAAAACAATGACGCTAATCGCCCCAATTGCACCCAGTTCTTCAGCTAATACAGCAAATAAAAAATCGGTATGAGCCTCCGGCAAATAAAACAACTTCTGTATGCTATTGCCCAAACCAACACCGGTTAATTCACCACGGCCAAATGCAATTAATGACTGTGTCAATTGAAAGCCGGTATTAAATGGATCGGCCCATGGATTCATAAATGATTGCAGACGAACCAAACGATACGGCTCAAAAATAATCAGCAGATAAACAACAATTGCCATCAGTAACATCAAAAGCACAAATTGCCATAATCTTACGCCACCTAAAAACAACATCCCCAGGGCAGTGACAGAAATAACTACAGTGGCACCTAAATCAGGTTCCATCAACAATAAAACTGCAACACTTGCTAAAACAACCATGGGCATAAAAAAACCTTTTATTTTGTGTTTAACATTATCATTATGTCGCACCAGATAGCCGGCAAGGTAAATAACCATTGCCAATTTTACCAGTTCTGAAACCTGAAGATTAAAAACTCCCATTGGTATCCAGCGAGAACTACCGTTTATTTCCCGACCCACTCCTGGAATCAGGACAGCAATTAATAACCCACCCCCGGCAAATAAAATTATCGGTCCCATATTTTGCCAGAATTTAATGGGAATAGTCAGAACAATCATGCCAATAAAGATGCCCAGACCTGCAGCGATTAATTGACGATATAAATAATAAAAAGGTTCACCATTATTACGCTCAGCTATCGATATAGAGGCTGAGCCAACCATGGTAATACCTAACAAAATAATGCTGACAGCGATAACAATAATCCATGGATCAAACAACCATTGCTGCGCTATCACTTTTTTACTCTTGATTGATGCTTTTTTTACATTTGTTTTACCACTGCGTTTTTTGGCGCTTTTACTAAACAAATCCGTTAGTGGCTGAGTATTTTCTCTAGCATCATCCACATTATTGGTAGCCAATGTTTCCAGATCAATTTCAACCGACATGCTTTAAATCTCTTTGTAACTGAACAACATTCTTTTTGAAATCTTCACCACGTTGCTGATAATTTTTATACATATCAAAACTGGCACAAGCAGGGGAGAGCAAAATAACATCACCTTTTTTGGCCAGATTATTAGCATATAAAACAGCCTCACGCATTGACTGTGCCAGATAAAATTGATCATTTTTTGCACCCGCTGCTATTGCACTAGATTTTATTTGCAACGCATCCACACCCAGCAGAACGGTAAATTTAATTTTATGATTTATCAGCTTACCTAAATCCTTAAAATCCGCATCCTTGGCCACGCCACCGGCAATTAAAACAACTGATTTTTGTTTCTCCATGGGCAATTCCATAACAACACTATTAATTGCTGCCATAGTGGCTCCAGTGTTAGTACCTTTTGAATCATTATAGAAGTCAACACCGTCTATACTGGCAAGCCATTCACATCGATGTGGCAAACCTCTATATTCTTTTATAGCTTGTAATTGTTGTTCATTATTCAGTGCCAAGGGTTTTAATAAGGCCATAGCAGCCAGTATATTCAAATAATTAAATTTACCTTTTATTTTAATTTCACTGGCTGATAATAATTTTTTTTCATCCCGCATCAACTGTTTACCATTGGATAAATAATATTCAGGCTGCTCAGATGCATCACAATATTCACCAAAAAAAATCATTTCAGCTTTGACTATTCCCTTATCAATAGCTTGTTTAATTCTTTGTGTGGTAATATTTTCCTGACAATTTAAAACAGCATATTGGCAATACTGATAAATATTTTCTTTAACACGTCGATAATCATCCAGATCATTATAACGATCCATATGATCTGCACTGACATTTAACACAACAGCGGATAATGTCTGTAAAGAATAGCAGCTCTCTAACTGAAAACTTGATAATTCCAGAATATACAAGTCACTATTGGTCTCAAGTAAATCCAGTGCAGCTATGCCCAGATTGCCTCCTGCAATTGCTTTAAGACCACAATACTGTGCAATATTTTCCACCAGTGTCGTTACTGTACTTTTTCCATTAGAACCGGTAATAGCAATAACAGGCTTATCAACGGCTTGTGCAAAAAGTTCAACATCACCTAAAATAAAACAGCCCTGTTGTTGCAGCTCTATAAACAGTCGACTACGAATACTAATACCTGGACTAACAATAATTTGCGCATAGTTTTTAAATAATAAAAAGTTAAAGTCACCTGTAAGCAAACGGCTTGTGTTAAATTGATTACTCATGGTCTGCTTAAATTCGACATCATCACGACTGTCAGCGATATCAAATGAACAATTTTTATTGCTCAAATAGCGTGCACAGGAAAGCCCACTTGTGCCCATACCAACAATTAAGGTAGGCAGATTAAAATCAAACAATCTTTTATTTTTGCTATATTTCATATTTTCTATCGTATTTTTAGTGATGCTAAACCAATCAATACTAAAATAACGGTAATGATCCAGAAACGTACAATAACTCGTGGTTCCGGCCATCCCTTTAATTCAAAGTGGTGATGTATAGGTGCCATTCTGAAGATTCTTCGTCCAGTCAATTTATAAGATGCCACCTGTAGAATGACTGATACGGTTTCCATAACAAATACGCCACCCATAATAAATAAAACAATTTCCTGCCTGACCACTACAGCAATAATTCCTAAACCAGCTCCCAGGGAAAGCGCACCTACATCACCCATAAATACTTGTGCGGGATAGGTGTTAAACCATAAAAACCCAAGACCTGCCCCGACAAATGCAGCACATATAACAACAATCTCACCTACTCCCTGTATATAAGGAATCCCAAGATAAGTAGCAAAATTATAATTCCCTGTCAGGTAGGCAAAAATTCCCAGAGCACCGGCAATCATCACGGTGGGCATAATTGCCAGACCATCCAGGCCATCTGTTAAATTAACCGCATTACTACTGCCGACGATAACAAGGTAAGTCAGCAATATATATAATGGTCCTAAATCAATAAACACATCTTTCATAAAAGGGATTAGTAATAGTGTTTCCTGAGTGGATTGAGCACTAATGTAAAGATATATTGCAGCAGAGAAACCAATAACACTTTGCCAAAAATACTTATAACGGGCAATCAGCCCCCGAGTATCTTTATGGACAATTTTTTTATAGTCATCAACCCAGCCCACTACACCAAATAATAAGGTTACCATTAACACCAGCCAGACATAATGATTGCTTAGATCACCCCAGAGCAGAGTGCTTACAGCTATAGCGACTAAAATTAAAGCGCCACCCATAGTAGGTGTACCGGCCTTGCTAAAATGACTCTCAGGACCATCATCACGAATTACCTGCCCCATTTGCTTTACACTTAATTTTTTAATCACCCGTGGTCCAACAAGTAACGCAATTGATAGCGCCGTTAAAATTCCTAAAATAGCTCTAAGCGTTAAGTAGGAAAAGACATTAAAGGCACTATAATACTGTGCCATATATTCTGTTAAAGCCAATAACATTATTGACCATCCTTTATCATGGTATTATTAAGCGGAGAATTTTCAGCAGGGACTGGAGTATGCTTATCGTCCAGTAAAGCCTTTACAACATTTTCCATTTTCATACCTCTTGAGCCCTTAATCAGTACAATATTATTTTTCTCAATATTATCCTGTAAATAGTGATTTAATTGTTCGATAAGTTTATGCTGTTCAGCAAAATTAAGTGCATTATTATCAGCTGAACTATCATTAAAGCCCTGCACACATTGTTGACTTTTTTTACCCAGAGTAAATAGTTGTTTAATACCGCTACTGGCTATATGTTGGCCTAATTGATAATGTAGTTTTTCTGAGTCACCACCCAGCTCCGCCATATCACCCAAAACCAGAATATATGTACCATTGATTGACTTTATCGCATCAATTCCAGCTCTGACTGAGCCTGGATTGGCATTATAACTATCATCGAAAATAATCGATTCAGCCACACCCTTTTTTTGTTCCAGACGAGCTGAAACCGGAGTGAAGTTTTCTAACCCAAAATGAATATCGGTTAACTGACAACCTGTAGCAACGGCCAAAGCAGTCGCCGCCAGTGCATTATAGACATTGTGTTTGCCATATTGTTTTAAACGAACTTCAACTTCACCGATTGGTGTTTGTATTTTTAGCTTTATACCATTTTCAAGCGGTACGTATTCACCTTTTATATCCGCCTGATGATCGATAGCAAAAGTCAATAATTTATTTTTTCCCTGCTGAGCACAATAGTCATTCCAAAAAGGTGCGTAGTGATCATCAGCATTGATGATAGCCATACCATTTTCAGCCAGACCGTTATAGATTTCTGCCTTAGCTCTGGCAATGCCGTCAATAGAACCAAATCCTTCAATATGTGCATGAGTAACATTGGTAATCAGTGCCACATCGGGTTGCACATAATGCACCAGTTGATCGATTTCAGCCTGATGATTAGCACCAATTTCAATAACAGCCATCTTATGTTGTTCATTCAGGCGCATTAAGGTTAATGGCACACCTATATCATTATTAAAATTACCTTTGGTCGATAGTACTTTTCCTTTTGCCTGATGAAAAATTGCTGTAGTCATTTCTTTTACGCTTGTCTTACCACAACTGCCGGTTATCGCCACCACAGGGAGATTAAAGTTTTGTCGCCATAAAGCACTGATATGTCCCAGGGCAATACGCGTATCTATTACTTGTAAGCAAGGCAAATTTATATCACTATATTGGCTAAGAACTAATGCACTGGCTCCCTTTTGCTCTGCTTGCTTAAGATAATGATGACCATCAAAATTTTCACCCTTAATTGCCACAAAGACATCGCCTTGAGTAATCTTTCGACTATCAATGCTTAAGCTGGAGAACGCACAATCTCTAGCGGGTAAAGAAATATGCAATGAATCTGCAAGCTGTCGAAGGCTTATGTTGTGCATCATTAATGCTTCGCTCCCGCTTTATATTGATTCATATAAAAGTTCTGAATGGTTTGCTGATCACTAAAAGCCAGACGTTGACCATTAATTTCCTGATAATGCTCATGCCCCTTACCGGCAATTAACAAAACATCATTTGCTGTTAACAAACTCAGCGTCTGATGAATGGCCTTAGCTCTGTCAACTTCAATCAGTACATTTTCCGGTTGCACAAAGCCGCTCATAATATCCGCTATAATTTGTTCAGCAGATTCCGTTCGTGGATTGTCGGATGTGACAATAATCTTATCTGCAAATTGTTCTGCAATCTTTGCCATTAGTGGTCGCTTGCCCTTATCTCTATCACCACCACAACCAAACACACAATATAAATTTTTCTGTGCATGTTGTTTTAATGCATTGAGTACTTTTTCAAGTGCATCCGGAGTATGAGCATAATCAACCACAAGCAAAGCGGGTGCCAGTGAATTTTCCGGGAGGGTCACTTTTTCCATACGACCGGAGACATTATCCAAACAGGCAACCGCTGCACACAAATCTGCCAATGGATAGCCCTGGCTATGTAAGGTGGCAATTGCAGCTAACAAATTATCAACATTAAAGTCACCTAATAGATGACTTTTTACTACATAATTATTTGCTTCAACCCGGAGATTAAAACACATACCCTGACTGTTAAGCACAATATTGCTGGCATAATAATCAGCACTCGAATCTTGTCTTGAATAGCTTTTTATAGCGATTTGCTGTTGTTTATTGACGATATCTACAATACGCTGACTCAGTTCATCATCCTGATTGATAATGACCTGCTGTAATGAAGATATTTTAAATAATTTTAGTTTTTCTTCAGCGTAGCCTTGCATATCACCATGATAATCCAGATGATCTCGAGTCAGATTGGTAAAAACAGCGGTATTGAATTCAATACCATTTACCCTTCCCTGAGCTAAACCATGCGATGAAACTTCCATAACCAGTGATTGAGCACCCTGTTGTTTGTACTGCGCAATTAACGACTGTAAAGTCAGTGCATCGGGGGTGGTATGGGTACTTTCGACCAGTTGGCCATAGAGGCCATTGCCCAGAGTACCTAATACGGCACAGGGGCTATGATCCATAATAGTCAATAATTGCGCGATAAAATGTGCGGTTGTGGTTTTACCATTGGTTCCGGTAATACCAATGACATTTAGCTCATGACTCGGTTGCTGATAATAACGGGCCGCGATAACACCTAACTTTTCATGCAGCTCAGGCAGACTAATCACCGGTATCTCAAACTTCTTGCCAGCAACTTCTGCCCGACAACTGAGCGGTATTTCATGCAACTCAGTTGTCGGTTCCCAGACAATACAAGTGGCACCACAATTGATGGCTTCACCCGCATAAGCAATACCATGATGTAAGTTATTACCTACACCTGCACAGGCAAAAAACAAATAACCCTCATGTACTTTCTTACTATTAACTGATAAGCCTTTGAAAAGAAGCTTGTAATTTTCATGGTCACTAAAATCAACAAAACCATCTAACAGAGACTGCAGATGGTTATGTGGAAAGTGATTTTTATTGCTCCTCCCTGAGGGATGGAGCAAGCCAGGAAGTGTCTTCATCCCTGCCTCCCAATGCGCTTTTCTATCTGGGAGGCAATATCTGGCTGGGCAATATTATCCGGATCCACATTAAATAATTTTAACGCCCCGGACATCACTTTTGAAAAAGCCGGAGCGGCCACCAGACCACCGTAATAGACACCATTATTAGGTTCATCCACCATAACTACGATAGCCAGTTTAGGTTTGCTGGCAGGTGCAAAACCGGCGAATACCGCACTGTATTTTTTCTTGGTATAACCACCGTGTCTGGATGTTTTTTTTACGGTACCGGTTTTACCTGCAACTTTATAAGCATTAACAGCCGCCTTTGGAGCCGTTCCGCCTTTTTGCACCACACTCTCCATCATTTTGCTTACCTGTACCAAAGAACGAGCAGATAAACGCACTTTCTGTCTGTTTGCAGAATCCTGAACAACATCATTGTTCAATAAAAAACTCACCGGTATTTTCTTACCTAAGCGGGCAATAATGCTGTAGGCATTGGCTAATTGTAAATTTGTTACTGACAAGCCATAACCAAATGAAAGAGTTGCCTGTTCAATTTTTGAAATACGTCTTGGTCGCACCAGACGCCCTGAAGATTCACCTGGAAAACCACTGCCGGTATCCGTACCAAAACCAAAGTTATAAAACGTATCCCATAATAGTGGCTTAGGCAAACTCAATGCTATTTTAGAAGTACCTACGTTACTTGATTTCTGTAATACTGTAGATACATCAATCGTGCCATAGGCATGGGTATCACGAATGGTTTTACCTTTGATCATAAACCAGCCATCACCTGTTTCAATTTTTGTTTCCGGATTGTAACGACCACTATCAAGTGCAGCAGCAATAGAAATTGGTTTCATTGTTGAACCTGGTTCAAATAAATCAGTAATCGCTCTATTACGATAATATTTTGATTTTCTATCCTGTAAACGATTAGGATTAAAGCCCGGCTGATTCACCATAGCAATCACCTCACCACTTTCAATATCCAGCACCACAATCGAACCCGACTTTGCCCTGTGCTGCTGTACTGTTTCTTTAAGCACTTTATAGGCTAGAGACTGGATACGTCTATCCAGACTTAAAGTTAAATTCTTACCTGGCTGTGGCGCTGCCACCTGTTCTTCTATAGCAATAATACGACCCAGGCGATCTTTAACCACCCGCTTACTACCTGATTGACCACTGAGCCATTCGTTATAAGCCAGCTCCATACCTTCCTGACCATTATCATCTACATCAGTAAAACCCAGCACATGACCAAAAATTTCACCATCAGGATAATAACGTCTATATTCTCTTTGTACGTGTATACCGTTTATATTCATGGCTAAAATTTTCTGTGCTAAATCCGGATTAATACGGCGTTTGATATAGACAAATTCTTTATTAGCCCGGGTTTTAATTTTATTTTTAATATACTGGCTATTCAGTTTTAATAATTTTGCAAACTGATACATTTTTTTATTATCTGCAGCAAATTCCTTAGGATTCACCCAGATAGATGAAACCGGTGTACTAATGGCAAGAGGATAACCATTTCTATCAGTGATCATGCCTCTATGTGCCGTTACTTCTACCTGCCTCAGTACCCGGGCATTACCCTGGCCCTTTAAAAAATCATTATTGATTACCTGAATATCTAAAACACGCCAAATCAGTGCGCTGCATACCATCACCAGAAGCAAATAAATAAATTTGATCCGATAATCCTGAATTTGGCTGACTGTTTTTGACATAAATTATAAATTCACTTTACGTTTTGTTTCAGTACACTTGTTTATTGCACAATATAGATAATGTCATTATTATCAGGCGTAATCATTTGCAATTTTTCTCGAGCAATACGTTCAATTCTGGCATGTGTTGCCCAGGTGTTTTGTTCCAGTTGTAATTTACCCCACTCCACTTCCATGTCATCACGCTGTTTTTCCTGTTGCTGTAAATCAACAAATAATTTTCTATTGTAATGTTTTACATAAATAACACTCACCGCTGAGGCAAAAGTGGCAATTAGTAAGATCATTATAAATAACACTTTAGCGCTCATTACTATCCCTGCTTCGCTATATATTTTAAGCAATAAATTATAACTTTTTAGCAACTCTCAAGACGGCACTTCTGGCACGAGGATTATCATTTAATTCCAACTGTCCGGCCTTTGTCCTCTTACCGGATAGTTTCATTTTTCTATCAACAGCCATGTCCATTATGGGTAAATCCGGCGGTAACTGCTCACCATCTACCATTTTTTTAAAAAATCGTTTTACTTTTCTATCTTCTAACGAGTGAAAACTAATTACCGCAAGTACACCGTCACGAGCCAGGCAATGGTAACTTTGCTGTAAACACTCATCCAGGTCATTTAATTCATTATTAATGAAAATGCGTATCCCCTGAAAGCTGCGTGTTGCCGGATGTTTCTTTTTTTCCCAACGGGGATGAGCCTGTTTAATTATTTCAGCCAGTCGCCCCGTATCAGTTATTGCTTCATTTTCTCTTGCCAGAACTATCGCCTTAGCAATACGTCTGGAATAACGTTCTTCACCATATTCATAAATAACCGAGGCAATTTCTACTTCTTTAGCCTTATTAAGCCACTGCGCAGCGCTCATGCCCTGCTGGTCGTTCATACGCATATCCAGAGGTCCTGACTGCTGAAAGCTAAACCCCCGTCCAGGATCATCCAATTGCGGTGAAGATACTCCCAGATCCAGTAAAATACCATCAACCCTGCCACACAATGCCTGCGCCTGCAGATGTTCTTCCAGTTCAGCAAACGAGCCGTGGTGAATACTAAAGCGCTCGTCATCTGCAAATATTTCCCGGGCTGTGGCAATAGCCTGAGGATCTTTATCAAAAGCCAGTAAACGTCCAGCGCTCCCTAATTGCTCAAGAATCTGCTGTGCATGACCACCCCGGCCAAATGTTCCATCAACATAGATGCCGTCAGGCTTAATCGCTAATGCCTCAATGGCTTCATTAAGCAGCACAGGTTTGTGTTCATAATGTTCTGTGCTCATAATTAAGACTCGGCTACTTTATAAATTCAGTGATTCCAGTTCAGCGGATAAATCCAGAGCATCATCAGTGTGCATTTCATCATTCCAGCTCTGTTCATCCCAGACTTCAAATTTATTGCCCATGCCCAGCAGTACTATTTGTTTGTCCAGCCCCGCCATTTCACGTACATAAGGAGGTATATTAATACGTCCGTTTTTATCCATATCACAATCAGTGGCGTGGCCCAGATAAAAACGCTTTATTCTGACGGCAGCTTTACTCATAGACAGTTTAACTAATTTTGCCTCAACATCCTGCCATTCGTCATAAGGAAAAATAACCACTCGTTTTTCCGTATCTAAAGTGATAACCAGGTGCCCATTACAATCATCCATAAGTCGTTCTCGGTAACGACTAGGAATCGCCATACGACCTTTTGCATCAAGATTAAGTTTATTTACACCGTTTAGCACAGCACGATACCAAAAGTTAATTTTTCAATTACAGATTTAAGTTAGCCGGTATGAAGTTTGTAGTATAAAAAGCAATAATTTCTGCTATTTAATCCACTTTACTCCAATTTGATCCAATTTGATCCACTTTAACCCACAATTGCAACTATAGAAATTGTTGACGACAAGGTCAAGTAAAATCTCACAATATTTTAACTGGTTGCTTTTATAACAAGGCTTTAGCACCATTTTGATTCAATAAAAAATGATAGTTTCTCCTCAAAATCAGCAGCTTATTCTAGCATTTTAAAAAATACTTAAAGAAGCTGCTTAAACTTGGAAAATCATTGGGATAAATCAGGGAAAGAATGAAAATTAGGATTATACGGGCATTTAGCTATTTTCTTGATTAAGGCTCTAATTAATTATATTTAACATCGAACAAATAGATAAAAACACAACATTTAGAGTGGATATTTAACAAAAGATACTACATGGTGTACTTTGTATTTTGTACAAAAAACAAAAATATAATTTATGTGTAAATGGCGGGAAGGGAGTCGGACGATAAAAGAAATTGCTGTAAATAAAATTAGAGTTAACCATTAAGCCGGGTTCTGTCGTGGACAGTCATTCATCTAGAATCGATGTCGCCATCGATTTCAAGCAACCTACCCGGGAACGATATGGGCCATATCTGTGCATTGAGCACTGTTCCCCTATTTGGTCTTGCTCCAGGTGGGGTTTACCATGCCGTTGCTGTTACCAGCAACGCGGTGCGCTCTTACCGCACCCTTTCACCCTTACCCGCTCATAATGAACGGGCGGTTTTCTTTCTGTTGCACTGGCCGTAGGATTACTCCTCCCAGGCGTTACCTGGCACCTCGCCCTGTGGAGCCCGGACTTTCCTCTCTTTAAATACAACAAGGTATTTAAACAGCGACTGCCTCGGTTAACTCTGAGCGCATTATGCGCAGTGGATAGGCCCGGAGTCAAATATTATTTCTAATCAACTCTTAACTCAAATTTTGTTCTTCCTTAATAGACAAGGCAAAGTTATAAATTTTTTTCTTTTTCTCACCACTTATTTCTGCCGTTAATTTAACCGCCTGCTTTAATGATAATTCATCCAGTAAACACCTTAGGGTATGCTCAGTTTGCTGGCTAAGCATAGCCACTTCCACAGGTTTCTGGAAACCTTCTACTACCAGAACAATTTCACCTTTTTGTTGATTATTATCCTTTTTTACCCATTGATATAGGCTCCGAGCACTGTCTTTTTTTATCGTTTCAAAAGTTTTTGTTAATTCTCTGGCCATAACCACCAGACGATGCTCACCCAGTTCATTACTGAGATCATTTAATGAGGCAACAATACGGTGGGGTGTTTCATAAAAAACCATAGTACGCAATTCCTTACTTCTTTGTGCATAAAAGCTTTTTCTCGGCCCGGCCTTAGCTGGGACAAAGCCCTCAAAACAAAAGCGATCAGTGGCCAGGCCCGCTGCTGATAAGGCGGCAATTAAAGCACTGGGCCCAGGAACAGGAGAGACTATGATGCCCTCCTGATGAGCCAGTTTAACCAGGAAATATCCCGGGTCACTCACTAATGGCGTACCGGCATCAGAAATTAGCGCAATATGACTTCCCGCTTTGATCTGCTCAATAATTCTTTGTGCATATTGTCTTTCATTATGTTCATGCAATGCAATACAATGCGTGTTAACATCAAGTTGTCTCAATAGATGGCTGCTATGTCGGGTATCTTCTGCAGCAATTTTGTCTACTTTTTTTAAAATAGCTATCGCCCTGGGTGATATATCCTGCAGGTTTCCAATCGGTGTTGCAACAATATATAATTGGCCTGCTATAATATTAGCAGCGCGTTGCTGGTCTGAACTCATTAAATTAACCCCAATAAAAAAACAATGTCTAAATTATACCAATATTTTTCTCTTATCATTATTATTCTTTTTATTGCCGGTTGCGGGGGTTCCAGCAATGTCAAAACGCCGGATAAACAATCGGCTGAGCAAAAGCTGCAAACAACTGCAGAACAGGCCAATAACTTTGAGCAGATGAACAGCGCTGAAAAAATTCATTATATAGAACAACTAATCACCTCAGTTGATGCTAAGGACAGTACTCAGCATAGCACCGGTCTCAGTGATGCATTATGGGCCTGCACCCGTATTATCAGTGATTATCAGCAGGCGCGACTAACACGGGACAGGCAGTTAGCGCTGTTCAGCACAGAACAATATCATCATGTTCTGCAGCTCAATAGCGATATCAGCAATATTCTTTTAACGGAACAACTCAGCTATGAGCAAAAAAATAAGTATTTATTAAATAGCGCCAGCTTAAGCCTTAGCACTCATCAGGCTAAGCAGCTATTAGTTCAACTGGGTCAGGATTTTAACTCAAACCTGCCACAAATCTGGGCGATGTATCACCAACTGCGAGCAATGGCATTATTCCAGCTGGATCAGCAGGATAAAGCCGTGCATGAACTTATTATTCGCCATGGTTATCTTACCCGCGAACAAAATAAAATGACTAATCAGAAACTTATCTGGAATTATTTAGCCACTGTAGCCATTAATGAACAACAAGTGACTCCGCAATATAGTGATAGTGATCGCATCTATCTCGGCTGGCTGCAACTGGCTGATATTTTACGCGCATCAGACGATCCACAAACCTTAAGTCATGCCGTTGATTTCTGGCTGCAAAACCATCCAGGACACCAGGCTGACCGTCACTTCATTGAACAAATAATACAAATCCGTCAGGCATCAATCTTAAATTTACAGCAGGTAGCGGTGCTCTTACCGCTACAGGGAAAACTGGCCAAACCCGCTAAAGCGATACTGGACGGTATTATTGCATCACATTATAAGTCACCTCTCACTGCTAATATCAAATTACGTTTTTATGATACCAGTCAGGGAGTTTCCATCCTGACTACTTATCAACAGGCAATCGATGATGGTGCTGAACTTATTATTGGTCCACTATCAAAAAAAAATCTAACTGAACTGAGCGATTCTGAACAGTTAGCACGTCCAACACTGGCTCTGAATCGTCTTAATGATAAACTTCAGGCACCATCAAATCTGTACCAGTTTGGCCTGTCTCCTGAATCAGCCGCCCGCATGGTTGCTGAAAAAGCCCGCATGGATGGCCACTACTATGCCGCAATAATGGCACCTGATAATAGCTGGGGCAAACGCATGAGCCATGCTTTTAGCAGTCACTGGCTGGAGTTAGGGGGTAAAGTAGCCGATAACATTTATTATCAGACACAAGCTCATGATTTTTCAGACACTATAAAATCCTTATTTAACATTGATCAAAGCACAACACGCAGTAAACAAGTCAGCCGTACTATTGGTAGAAAACTTGAATTTACCCCCAGAAGACGTCAGGATATTGATATGATTTTTATGGCTGCCATGCCCCGTCAGGCTAAGCAAATCCCACTGCAAATTATTTATCATCACGGTGAAACCATTCCTGTTTATGCCACTGCTCATATTGTCGCAAATTATCAGAATAGTCGGCAAAATATCGATATGGATGGCGTTAAATTTGCTGATATGCCCTTTTTACTTGGCCGTGCAGATAACCTCAGCAGTGCCCAAAACAATTACCAGAACACACTTTATCAACGTTTATTTGCTATGGGTGTTGACAGTTATCAACTGGCTCCCTATGTTAACTATCTTTATCAGAACCCCTCTGAATCATTTACCGGCAATAGCGGACAGATAGCCATTAATCATGACGGCCATATTATACGCAGCCTGCCCTGGGCAACTTTTAAACAAGGCACTATTAAATTAATTAACCCGGAAATAAGCCAGGAAAATGCTGCGCTTTATTAAAGACCACAATGTTAAAGGCCGCTATGCTGAAAATATTGCTTTGCATTATTTACAACAGCAGGGTTTGACTCGTCTTTATGAAAATTTTTCCTGCAAGCATGGTGAAATTGATCTGATTATGCGCGACCGGGATTATCTGGTATTTGTTGAAGTACGTTATCGAAAAAAAATTCAATATGGTCACCCCCTGGAAACAATCAATTATGCCAAGCAAAAAAAAATAATTAAAAGCATTGAGTATTTTCTTATAAAAAATCCACAATATAACCAATTAGCCTGCCGTATTGATGCTCTTGCATTAAATTCATCTATTCAGTCAGCAGATGATCACATTGACTGGATAAAAAATGCCATACAGGCTTAAATAGAAATTATCATCATGATCAGGGTAAAAAAACAGTAATGAGTATCGCTCGAGTAGAACATATATTTACTAATAGCATTCAGGTCAAACAAAACACTTTTGCGACGATTGCACCGGCAATTGTTCTGGCGGGTGAACAAATGGTTCAGTCTTTACTTAATGAAGGTAAGTTGATGGCCTGTGGCAACGGTGGCTCTGCTGCTGATGCGCAACATTTTACTTCAGAACTCATTAATCGCTTTGAAGCTGAACGTCCTGCACTACCGGCAATATCACTCACAACAGATAGCTCGGCAATCACCTCCATTGCCAATGATTATCACTATGACGAAGTTTTTGCACGGCAAATCCATGCTTTAGGTCATGAACAGGACGTGCTCCTGGCCATTAGTACCAGCGGCCAGTCAAATAGTATCGTACAGGCTATTATTGCCGCACATGAACGCGACATGATTATCATTGCTTTAACCGGCAAGGATGGTGGTCAGGTGGCTCGACAATTAAGTGATAATGACATTGAATTACGCGTACCCGCAGAACAAACAGCGCGTATTCAAGAAACACATATTACCATTATCCATGCCTTATGTGATTTAATCGATCATCAGCTTTTTGGTGCATAAGCATCATCAATTACCATCAATTTTCAGCAGGTTCACAATGAAATCAAGCACTATCATTTTTTTTCTATTCACAATTATTATTATTTTAAACGGCTGTACTGCAGTGGTTGTCGGTGGCGCTGTTGCTGGCACTGCTGTGGCTCTGGATAATAGAACAACCGGAGATTATATTGAAGATCAAAATATTAAGAGTAAATTCTCTCACCTGTTTTATCAGGATGATAATTTAAAAGAAACCCATGTCAATGTCACCAGTTACAATCGTCAGGTATTAATTACCGGTGAAGTTGCTACTGCGCAACAAAAACAAAAGCTCAGTCAGATAGCCAATAGAATAAAAAATGTACGTCGCTATTTTAATGAAGTCATGATCGCTAAACCCAGCTCTATGAGCACCCGCAGCAATGATTCCTATATTACCGGCAAAATTAAAACAACTGTTTTTAGCAAACTAAAAGAACTTGATGGAGCCCAGATTAAAGTAGTCACCGAAAATAGCAGTGTTTATTTAATGGGTTTGGTGTCAAAGAAACAGGCAGATCAGATTACCGAAATTGTCCGTACTACTCACGGAGTCAAGCGAGTGATCAAACTATTTGAATATCCTAAGCCAAATGACTATCGGATTTAAGCCTTCTGAACACTCAATTTCAAAATCAGCTCAGACAATTATTCAGTACCGATGATTGTCTCATAGAAGCTTCACTTTGCTGGGCTTATGGCTATGATAATAGCCGTTTGCATGCTCTGCCTGAAGCGGTAGTATTTGCCCGAAATCATCAGCAAATCGTTGCTTTGGTTAATTTGTGTCGCCATTACCATGTGCCCATTATCAGCCGTGGAGCAGGTACCGGTACCACCGGTGCCACAGTGCCTGATAGCGGTGGCATAATTCTATCATTTGAACGCATGAGGCAGATTCTGACTATTGACCCGGCAAACCGGCAAATATCGGCTCAGCCCGGAGTCACTAATCAGGCCATTCAACATGCAGCGGCTAAACACCATTTTTTTTGGGCTCCCGATCCAACCAGTAGTGCTATTTGTACTATAGGTGGAAATCTTGCCTATAATTCAGCGGGTCCAAGGGCGGTTAAATACGGTACTACCCGGGACAATGTGTTGCAGCTAACGGTAGTCACCGGCAAGGGAGATACCCTGCACACCGGAGTCAAAACAACCAAGGGTGTTGTCGGCTATGATCTATTACGCCTGTTAATTGGCTCTGAAGGCACTCTGGGCATTATCACTGAGGCAACACTCAAGCTTATTCCCATTGCTGAACATAAAACTACTCTACAGATCAGCTATGATTCAATACAAAGTGCTGCTCAGGCTGTATCCGACATTATGGCTCAGCCTGTTATCCCCTGTGCACTGGAATTTATTGATAAACATGCCATTAACATGATACGTGATTTTTCTACTGCTTCTTTACCTGACAATGCTGGTGCTATGTTAATGGTTGAGTTAGATGGTAATAAAAGTACTCTTGATGAAGCACTGCAGAGTATTATTAAGGCCGCTCGAAATAGTGGCTGTATTGATGTCATTCAGGCACAGTCTGAACAGGAAAGAAAAGCCTTATGGGATACACGCAAAGCACTTTCTCCCGCATTGAGAAAAATTGCACCGAAAAAAATAAATGAAGATGTCGTCGTACCTGTTGCGAATATACCACAACTATTAGATGGACTCGATCAACTCTCAAGTCAATATAAAATTCCCATTGTCAACTTTGGCCATGCCGGTAATGGCAATATTCACGTTAACTTACTCACCGATCCAGATGATGTAACGCTGCAGAAAAAAGTGCATGAATGCCTTGATAAAGTATTTGAGCTGGTCCTTAAACTTGATGGCACCTTATCCGGCGAACATGGTATAGGTCTGGTCAAAAAACAATACATCAGCAAAGAACTTGACAGCACCAGTCTCAGTTATATGAAAGGAATTAAACAATTATTTGACCCGGATAATATTCTAAACCCGGGAAAAAGTTTCCCGGATTAGCAAAGTTTCCATCCGTAAATAAGGCTTTTACTCTCCGGCAGCCTCTTCTTCTGGGTCTACAGAATAACAACGTTACCCGTAAAGTTGTAAAAGGTTAACATGAGGGACTTTAAAATCAATGGCTTATAAACTTACCCCGCGCGCGCTCAGCCTGACCAATTTCTCTACTTAACCTTTCCCCAGCTTAAGCTTTTCTCTACTTAACCCTTTTCTCTACTTAACCAGAGTCAGGTGTGGTTTGGCCGGTGTATCCTGTTTGCCCGGTGGAGGCTCTGGTGATATAGGATCATCAGGATTTTCTTCGGGAAACATCATACCTCGACCATTTTCTTTTGAATAAAGAGCCAAAGCAGCCATAATGGGCACATTGACGATCATTGGCTTACCGCCAAAACGTGCATTGAAACTGACGCCATCATTACTGAGTTCCAGATCCCGGGTGGCCGTCAAACTGATGTTTAAAATAATCTTACCATCCTGTACATGTTCCAGCGGAACAGTAACACCTTCAGCCTGTGCATCAACCAGAAGATACGGTGTTTGCTCATTATCAATAAGCCAGTCATAAATACCACGTAATAAATAGGGGCGACTTGGAGTCATAAATAACCTGTTTATTTCATTTAAAAATCTGTCTGCCGAGATTATGCTAATAACGGCAGTACTTTACCATGCTCGATGAGCAATAACTTACATGTCTTCTTCAGTTTCTGATAGACTTTCCTGAAAAGACTCACGTTCAAAAAGGCGTTGCGCATACTGCGTCACAGCTATCGCAGACTCTGGCAGTTCAATACACATTTCATTCAAACGCCAGAGTACAGGAGCCAAAGCACAGTCAACAAGAGTGAATTCATCTGACATAAAAAATGCTTTTTGTTCAAAAACAGGGGCAATAGTCGTCAAACTTTCACGTAATTCTTTTCTTTGTTTAACACCCTGCTTTTCAGTTTTACCAATGAGTTTTTCAACCAGAGGATCCCAATCTTTTTTAATACGGATCAATAACATTTTTAATTTTGCCCGATTAACCGGATCAACTGGCATCAATGGTGGATGAGGAAAACGTTCATCCAGATATTCCATAATTAACTGGGCATCATATAATACCAGATCACGATCCACCAACGTAGGTGCTGTGTTATAAGGATTTAAATCAATTAAATCTTCAGGTAGATTATCCGGGTCAATATTTACAATTTCATGGTTAATGCCTTTTTCAGCCAATACCATTCTTACTCGATGACTCAAAAGATCATTGCCGTCAGAAAACAGGGTCATTATTGATCTTCTGTTAGTGAGTTGAGTCATAGTTCCTCCATGGGGAAATAGTCAAACGCAAACAGGGGGCATGGAAGCCCCCCTTTGGAAATAGTTTTGCCTCTATCTAGAAGCAAAAAATTGCTATTTTTAAAGCTAAAACTTAGTGTACATCTTTCCAGTAATTTTTCTTCATCGCATAAGCTACGCCAAAGAAAATAAACAGGAAGATCAACACATAAATACCTAGGCTTTTACGATAGCTTTGATTAGGCTCGCCTATATAAGACATAAAAGCCACCAGATCACGGATCATCGTATCAAATTCTTCTGGTGCCATAGTGCCTTTTTCAACAACTTCAACACCCACGATGTGCTTTGTACCTTCATGCTCTTCATAAACAGGTTTTTTTACACCTTCCTGCTTCCAGAAGATATTGGGCATGCCGACATCTTTGAAAATAACATTATTATGACCGGTAGTTTTACTACTATCTGCATAAAAACCCGTTAAATAAGTGTATAACCAGTCAACACCTCTTGAACGAGCCAGCAGAGATAAATCAGGTGGGACTGCGCCAAAAGCTTCTTTGGCATAGGCTTCAGTCATTGTAGCGGTCATCGTACCACCAAACTTAGCACCCAGGTGATTCAGATTAGCCATGACATCAGTTTCACTCATACCTAAATCAGTGGCAACACGATTAAAGCGTACAAATTTAGCTGAGTGACAACTTAGACAGTAATCAGCAAAAACCTTTGCACCACGCTGCAGTGATTCTATATCATCGACATTCACATTAGCAGGTGATTTAGGATAACCACCGCTTGCCATTGCTGCACTCGTACTTATCATTGCTATTGTTGTTAATAGCAGAACCAGGATTGTCTTTTTCATTTCATTGTTACCCTTTCTGGAACTGGTTTATTTGTTTCCATCTTCGTGTAGAAAGGCATCAACAGGAAGAAAGCAAAATAGTAAACAGTACATATCTGAGCCAGCAATGTACGTCCATCAGTCGGAGCCAGGGTGCCTAAAATACCCAGGGTAATAAAGGTCACCACAAATATCGCTACCAGTATTTTATACCAACCCGCACGATAACGTATGGATTTAACAGGGTTACGATCCAACCAGGGTAAGAAAAACAGCACGACAATCGCTGCCCCCATGGCAATGACACCCGGGAAGGCGGAACCAGCAATACTGGGTACCGCACGCAAAACTGAATAGTACGGAGTAAAATACCAGACAGGAGCAATATGTTCAGGCGTTTTTAATGGATTAGCCGGTTCAAAGTTAGCATGTTCAAGGAAGTAACCGAACATCTCAGGCAGGAAAAACACCACAATTGAGAAGAACATTAAAAATACAATAACACCAACAATATCTTTTACTGAATAATAAGGGTGGAATGGAATACCATCTTTAGGGATACCGTTCTCATCTTTATTTTTCTTGATTTCAACACCATCAGGATTATTCGAACCCACTTCATGCAGAGCGATAATATGCGCCACAATCAAACCAATTAAAATCAATGGAATAGCAACAATGTGCAAAGAGAAGAAACGATTCAGGGTGGCATCACCGATAACAAAGTCACCACGTACCCAGATACCCAGATCTTCACCAACAAAAGGAATGGCACTGACCAGATTAATAATAACCTGAGCACCCCAGAAGGACATTTGACCCCAGGGTAGTAAATAACCCATAAAACCTTCAGCCATCAGCGCTAAAAAGATCAGCACACCAAAGATCCACACTAATTCACGTGGTTTTTTATAAGAACCATAAATTAAGCCACGAAACATGTGCATATAAACTACGATAAAGAAGGCTGAAGCACCTGTAGAGTGGAAATAGCGGATAAGCCAGCCCCATTCAACATCACGCATAATACTCATTTCAACCGATTGAAAGGCTAATGCGGTATCAGGTTTATAAAACATTGCCAGAAAAACACCTGAAAGAATCTGAATCACCAGTACCATCATGGCCAATGAACCAAAGAAGTACCAGAAGTTAAAGTTCTTAGGTGCATAATATTTGGAAAGGTGATCTTCCCACATTTTAGTGGCCGGAAAGCGGGCGTCAATCCAGCCCATTAAACCATTTGATTTCTGTTCCATTATGCCTTACCCCCATCTTGTCCAATCAGGATTATAGTATCACTCTTAAACACATAGGGAGGGATAGGTAGATTTTTAGGTGCTGGCATAGACTTGTAAACACGACCGGACAAGTCATAGATTGAGCCATGACAAGGACAGAAGAAACCACCTTTCCAACCATCACCCAATGAACCTGCAAAAGGATTGTTTAAATCGGGTACAAATTTTGGAGCACAACCCAGATGCGTACATACACCTTCCATAACAGACACTTTTTGGTGTGCATCATAAGAACGGGCAGAGTTTTTACAGTACTCCGGTTGTTTGGAACCATCAGAATTAACATCAGCCAGCATATCAACATCTGATTCCAGTACTTTTAAATTGTCATCAGTTCGTTTCAACACATAAACCGGCTTACCGCGCCATTCTACGGTGATCATTTGCCCTTCTTCAAGCTTGCTGATATCAGCAAGTACAGGTGCACCGGCAGCCAATGCTTTGGCACTCGGTTTCCATGATTTGATGAAAGGTACAGCTACAAAACCGGCACCCACAGCGCCTACCACAGAAGTGGCGGCAACCAAAAGGCGACGTTTGCTATTATTTACAGCGTCTGCACTCATTTACTTAACTCCCAAATATAAGACTTTAACCCGCCCCAAACGATACGCAAACAAGGTACTTATTGATACTAAGCACATTGCTTTTATATCCTTTAATGCAATTACATCATTTAACAACATAATCAACTTGAAGTGCGTCACGATTCTTAATTCGATAACGAAAAAATTTGCCACATTTTCTGTGAAGAACCCGACAATATCAAGAACAATTTAATTATTTACTAATTCAGCTGACATTTTTCACTAACAAGTAGCTAAAATCAGTGAAACTGACTGAATATATTGATTTATTATTTTATTGAATAAGGCCTGTCAGGGTAATTCATAAATAACTGCAAATTAGCATAAAAATACTGACTTTAGCAGCATAATGACCACTTATTTCCCATAACATAGCGACTCTATTTATACTCTCGCTAAACAGGGTTGTAGACATCAACAAAATGATGGCTAAGACCGAAGTGTTGCGCCAGATGTTCACCTAGCGCCTGTATCCCATAGCGTTCAGTGGCATGATGGCCAGCAGCATAATAATGGATATTATTTTCTTTGGCAACATGCCAGGTGTTTTCTGAGACTTCACCGCTAATAAAGGCATCTACACCTAAATCAATTGCCTGTTCAATATAGCCTTGCGCTGCACCACTACATAGAGCAACGTTTTTAATCGGGCGATCCGCTTCAATATGTAATGGTTCACGTTGTAATAGCACATGGATAGATCGCTTAAACTGTTCACCACTCAATGATTGCAACAGGCAACCGCTTAGGGCAATGTCATTCATTGCAAAATAGCCATTGATATTAATATTTAATTTTTTGGCCAGCAGGTAATTATTTCCCAGAGTTTTATGGGCATCCAAAGGTAAATGATAAGCCAATAGATTAATATCATTGACCAATAATGCCTTAAGGCGATTCCTTTTTATATTAGTGATGACAGGATTTTCATTTTTCCAGAAAAAACCATGATGCACTAATAACACATCTGCCTGATGTTCTATGGCCTGATCAATTAATGCCTGGCTGGCTGTCACTCCGGAAACAATTGTGGCAATGTTGCCTCTACCCTGAACCTGAAGGCCATTTGGACAATAGTCATTAAATTGTTCGACATTTAAAAATTGATGACAATAGTTAATAAGATCTATACGTTCCACCATAACATTCCTCTACCCGGGCTTAAACCTGCAGCACAAAATAATAAAAACATCCTGCTTGAAGATAGTTTTTTGTGTAAAATGCACTTATGTCAGAAAAAACACGCAATACGCCAACCTTTATCCTCTTTTCAGCCATTGGCGGATTTATACTGGCGTTTATTTTATACTATTTTCTACAAAATAATACTCCACAGCAGATTTCACCAACCACTGTCAGTGTTACTGACAGCAATAAACATTTTAACCCATTCGATTCATCTGCAGGGCAAATTATCAGTTTTGCCCCCGCAGTGAATCAGGCAGCACCCGCAGTGGTCAATATATTTACCCGCAAGCGAGTAAGAAATTTTCAGCAAGCCTATATTAAAGCACCATTAGGTGCCTTAATGGACAAACCTTTACCTCCATCCCAATACCGAGAGGAAAACAATCTGGGTTCGGGTGTTATTGTCTCATCACAGGGGCATATATTAACCAATAATCATGTTATTTCCGATGCTCAGGATATAGAAGTACTCTTAAAAGACGGCCGCTATATGCGTGCAGCCATTGTTGGCCGGGATTTAGAAACGGATCTGGCCCTGCTTAAAGTCACTGCTGAACATTTACCTATTATTCAGTTTGGTGATTCAAGTAAAGTTCAGGTAGGCGATATTGTCCTGGCTATCGGTAATCCTTTTGGTCTGGGCAACACCGTCACCTCCGGTATTATCAGTGCCCTGAATCGTTCACAATTCAGGGCCAATAGTTTTGATAATTTTATTCAGACAGATGCAGCCATTAATCCGGGTAATTCAGGTGGTGCTCTGGTCAATACACAGGGTGAAATGATTGGTCTCAATACCATTAATATCAGCAATAGTGGTGGTTCTCAGGGAATAGGTTTTGCCATACCTTCATCATTGGTACAAGATATTATGTATCAATTAATCACCTTTGGTGAAGTGCACCGTGGCTGGATTGGCATTGAAGCCAGAGAAATATCACCCATGCTGGCACAACAACTCAATAGTGAATCCACTCAGGGATTGTTAATTATTGGAGTCTTACAAAATGGACCCAGTCAGAAGGCAGGTATTCTTGCCGGCGATATTATTACTCATATTAATAATATAAAAATTACCTCAGCTAAAAATGCACTTAAGCTCATCACCAATTTACGCCCGGGTGATATCGCTATTTTACGAGGTATGCGCCGTAATCAATCATTACAATTTAAAGTTATTGCTGAGGAACGTCCGCAAATGTCCGGTTCATAAGGGCTTATTGTTTTTACCTGATAAATTATCATGGCAGACACTTTTTTTTGTTATACTAGCAAACTATTAAATATCTTATAAGCACTAATACGAGGTTCCATGGACAAAGCCTGCTTCGAGCTCAAAGGAAGTCTGTTTACCCTAAGCATTTTACAATTATTTGAGAGTGATTTAGCTTTATTAAAGGAAAAACTACAAGAACGTATAAAAATGGCTCCCGCTTTTTTTAACCACACCCCTTTTGTTGTCGATCTGCAAAAATTACAGGAACAGCAACAACAGCTCGATTTTAACGCCTTGAAAGAGCTGTTATTATCGCTGTCGATTATTCCTGTCGGAGTCAAAGGTGCTAAAAGATCAATACATGCAAAAATTGAAGCTGCAGGTATGGCGGTATTAGCAGAAAGCAAAACACCAAAGAAAAAGAAATCGTCCGCTCAGCCTGTTGAGCAGGTACAGTCATCAGAGAAGGCAGATGCTTCAGTCGCTGAGGCAGCGCCCGTAGCAACAGCAGATAAAACACCATCATCCGCTCCTACTCAGCGGCGCAGCAAGATTATTAAACAAACGATTCGCTCCGGACAACAAATTTATGCGCCCGGTGGTGATCTGGTGATAATGGGCTCAGTAAGTGCCGGTGCAGAAATACTGGCAGATGGTAATATTCATATTTACGGCACTTTAAGAGGCCGGGCACTTGCAGGAGTTCGTGGTGACCATGATGCTGCTATTTTCTGCCATTGTCTACAGGCAGAATTATGCTCAATTACCGGTATTTATCTCTTGAGTGATGATTTGACAGACGATAAAATTGGAGCAGCAGTGCACATCCATCTAGAAGATGAAACGTTAAAAGTAGATTTGCTCCAGGCATAACATATAATTATTAATTACTAACAGGAATACATGAAACAATGGCAAAAATTATTGTAGTGACATCTGGAAAAGGTGGTGTAGGAAAAACCACTACCAGCGCAGCATTTGGCACTGGTCTGGCACAGAAAGGCCACAAAACAGTCATTATTGATTTTGACATTGGTCTGAGAAACCTTGATTTGATTATGGGCTGTGAACGCCGGGTGGTCTTTGATTTTATTAACGTCATCAATGAAGAATCCAATCTAAATCAGGCACTGATAAAAGACAAGCGAGTTGATAATTTATATATCCTACCGGCATCGCAAACCAGAGATAAGGATGCTTTAACTTTGGAAGGTGTAGAAAAGATCATTAATGAATTGGCAAAAACCTTTGATTATATCATCTGTGATTCCCCTGCAGGCATTGAATCAGGAGCCTTGATGGCACTTTATTTTGCTGACGAAGCACTTATTGTCAGTAATCCAGAGGTTTCTTCGGTCAGAGATTCCGATAGAATTTTAGGCATTCTTGATAGTAAAACCAAACGTGTAATTGAGGGGCGTTCTCCTGTTAAGCCTCATCTGGTCATCACCCGTTATTCACCCACCCGTGTTGATGAGGGCGAAATGCTCAGTGTTGATGATATTATTGAAATTCTGGCCATTCCCCTGTTAGGCGCCATCCCTGAGTCTGAATCCGTGTTACAGGCATCAAACACCGGTGTGCCGGTTATCCTTGATACTGATAGTCAGGCCGGCCAGGCATATGATGATCTGGTTGAGCGTTTTCTGGGCCATGATGTAGAGCATCGCTTTTTAACACCCGAGAAAAAAGGTTTTTTCTCCCGTGTATTTGGAGGTTAGTTATGGCAATTTTAGATTATTTTAGAAGTAAAAAGAAGAAAACAGCATCGCGAGCTAAAGATCGCCTGCAAATTATTGTCGCTCATCAAAGAAGCGATCATTCAGGAGTAGAAGCCGATTATTTACCTCAGCTTAAAAAAGATATTCTTGAGGTAATCAGCAAATATGTGGATATTAACCCCGATCAGATTAAAGTACAATTAGACACCAATGATAAAGACTGCCCTATCCTGGAGCTTAATGTCACATTACCTGAACATGGAAAATTACTCAGATAAAATTTTTATCCTTCAAAGTGAGTTTTATACAGCTTTGCTCAATATGTTTGAAACATCCAGTATCAAATCCATTTTATGAATCACCAAATGATGGAAAAAAATGTTAAAGTCGATGCAACTACTCAGCGAATCTCACCGTAGCAGCCAACCATCAAAAAGAAACATAGGTATTCAACTCACTCTTTTTGTGCATACAAAACTCGCTACGCCCAAACAATTACCCGCAAAAAAGAATGAACTCAAGAGCATAATTTGAATCTCGTAAGAGTATAAGCCAGCCGTACCTCTATTTATGGGGCTTATAAAAACATGGATATTTTCGTAATCAGCAGGATAAGCACTTTGAACAAAACAATTATTTACAACATTCTAAACCGATACATGGATGCACTAGCGTACCCCCGGATAAATATGGGAACTGAGTTAACCCCTTTACATTAGATAAAAAAGCTAAAGCTCCCATATCAATAGCTGACTATTTTGCAGCTCCTGCAACCGTTGCTTGTGGCACTTCAATCAATTTCCCAGATTTACAGTCATAGATATATCCATAAACCGGGATATCTGAGGGTACCATTGAATTATTCTTGATCCTTTGTACATCCTCCAGAACACTTTTTGCCTGATCACTGATTGTTAGCCATTCTATATATTTACCATCCGTAGTGCCCCCTCCGGTATTGCCATCATGCCATCCACTGGCATCCACTGTAGACGTTTTCAGGCTACCTGCTAACAGCTCGCCCATAATTTGG